>AF_2010_repII_A100DRAFT_1000097_pt1 | contig 13442 bp, 10 predicted proteins | sample AmaForreplIIA100_FD_9198 | JGI IMG/M metagenome (IMG submission 9198) | reverse complement strand
GAATGCTTGAGGAGCTGACAGCATTGGCTTTCCGAAGTGATCGTCTAACGCAATCCTCGGACACGCGACCTCGACATAAGCGTCTATACCCTTAAAGACCTCGACATAGCCATCGGTGATATTTGTCATTGCAATCAACTGAACTTTCTTTCCTAAATGCTCTAATAATTTCTTTAGTTCAAGCGCCTGAATCTTCGCGAATTGACCTTCCTTTAGACCAATAATAATACCAATTTTTTCTGCGTTCGATGCGTTATATATTGCTAGTACAGCCTTTTTCTTTATCATCTCGGCAAGATCGTTAATCTGTGAGTAAACCTCAAAATAAGGATCGAGCATATAAGTGGGTTTTCCGGTTGACATGGCGACGCTTGCGGAATGAAACCTGCTTTGGCCAAGAACTATACACGCGTCGACTATATTCTGTGCGTCAAAAGCAGGGTAGAATTCACAACCGAAAACTTGGCCATCCTTAAGTTGTCCTTTTCCCTTCCCAATTATGATCTTATAGCCGAACTCTTCAAAAATCTCTTTGACGTTACCAATTTGGTTGAGATGCTGGCTATATGTTAATAGTGAGATCGTCTTGTAATTTTTCTGCAGAAGAGCTGAGGCACATTTTCTTGCAACTTTATCAAAGCTAATATCATCATACGCATTAATCATTACTACTTTCTCGCCAAATGTATCGGTCAGAATCGTATGGCCTATATGAAACAAAATCTCGGCGCCTAACACTTCGGCAGCATGAGTGTTTAAGTCGCAGGATCCCCAGCATGTATCACCGATTACGTAGGCCGGGATACCGTACTTCTCAGTTATATTATCTGCGCTATTCTGGATTTTCGGCATCAGCCCTTCGGGTCCGTTGAGAGCTACCGAACGCGGTTTTCGCGTATCTATCACTTCGTGTATTCGTTTTTCATCTATCAACATCATGTCTACTATGATTGTCTCCGAATAATTAATTGACCAAGGTTCAACCTGTTCTACGCCACATTTTAAGGCTTTGATAAGCTTTAGAATCATTTAACCGCATATTTAATTCTGCACCGAATTGGATAATAGGGTACTATCATTCATTTCTAATTTCATATGCAGGATGTTTGAACTTCCCCCAAATCGGAAAACTAAGAAATGGAGAAGCATGAGCAAGTCGTGGTTCTTGTCGATAGGTTGTTCCAATATACTAGTTAAAGCCGTTCAAGGTGAATCGAATAAGAATCACTGCAGATTTCTGGAACTCTCCCGGCATCCCCATTTTTGTTCATACAGACAGACAATTTCTCGCGGTTCGGATCGACCCAAATCTGCAATTTTAGAGCATGCCCAGGCGCCTGAATTACGTGGTCGATTTTCAGAGGCAAGCAATTACCTCTCAGTGACTCAGGGATGTGCGGTTCGAATTGAATCCGATTTTCTAACAGATTTACCCTCATGCCTAGGATCAGCTCTTGCATAGAATAAACGTACATCGCGACAGACCAAGCTTGAAGTATACAAGAATTAAATGGTTCTGGCCTGTCCCCTCGGTAGGTTTCAGCGTACATCCCATTTTCAGCGAGTATTCGTTGTGCCATAGATTCGATGTAATAGAGTGCCGATTCGAACCTGTTAAACTTGATCTCACTTATTGCAGCCCAACCCGTTACTATGGGCCAAACAGCCCCGTCATGGTAAAGACTAGGATGATATTTTGGATCGAGGCTGCTTAGTGTCCTTATTCCCCAGGGTGTCGTCAAATCATTATTCTCAATCCTAGTTAGAATGGTACGTGCTTTCGCTCTATCCTTCACTAAGTTGGTCAGCAGTAGCACGAGGGCATTTGGTCTGATCGAAGGGTCTTTTGTACCATCTCTTCTCAGAGTATCATAATAGAAACCATCCCCGCTATTCCAGTATTCTTTTTCCACCTTATACGCGAGCTGCTCGGCGCAGCTCCCCCATCGCTTTTTATTATAGGTATCACCCAAAATAGTGGCGAGTTCACTTCCAATATCCAAACTTTCGAAGAATAATGCTTGGATATCATTTGCACTCTTTCGTCTATCGATATGATCCATCCACGTAGAATCCTGGATTGGTAGTTTTTCGGCCACGCCAGTGAATCCGTGTTCGATTAATCCATCTCTATCTGTGTCTTTCAAGAACCCCCAGTCGACTAAATCAATGATTTGCTTCCATCTATTTTGCAAATAAGGCGTATCTCCGGTCGCCAATACATATTCACGTATAGCCCAAGGAAACAAAAATGTAGAGTCAGAGGAGCCGAAAGTGCTAGCATGGAGAAATGATTTACCACTGATTATCATGGGCAGCTCTCCTTTCCTTGCAAGCTTTGAGTTCTTTCTTGCTTGGTGGAGGAGAAAATTTTCGATTATAGCTTTAGCGAAACTATAGTCTCCAATCGCCAGGTAGCCTCTTAAAGACCACCCTGTATCTCTAGCCCAATAGTTAGGAAACCTCGGCAAACCTGCACAGATCCCGGAGCCGAGACCACAGTACTCTGCCTTCAAATACTCCATACTCGTCTTTGCTTTTTCGAAGGCCTTAAACAGTTTAAGAACAGTTTGGTTCTGTTGTTGGGTATGACCTGAAGAAGCTAGACTTAGTGTTGAACTAGAGATGTTCTTGAAATGGTCCTGAGTACTCTCTAGAAGCTGTTGATAATTGTCTCTGATATAGCAGTATTCCATTAAACAGTCTTCGGAAGTGGTGAATCCGCCAGATGCAATTAACGCAAGCTCGCTTGTTCTCCCTTCTTCAATCTGAAGATCGTAGGAAATCTCTAAATCATTATCAAACGAATCCATTAGAACCCTAGAAGGTCTAAGATTCTTTGGTGCAACTCCAATCGTACCATAGAAATGTGCGAGATTCTTCTTCGCTGCTGTCTGGATTTGTAGGCAATTGTGTCTCGTAAGTAATTTGGAAAAGTTGCTCTGAGAAATGGCCGCCAACCCATAACTAGTAATATTCCCATCAACTAAGAAATGTATACGAATCTTCCGCGTTGACTTTTCCCTTTTCTTTTTTAGATTTAATTTTGTATACTCTGCTTCTCGCTCCAAAAATTCCAACTTCATAACGAATCCCTTGTTGTCAGGGGGCACAAAGAGGGTTCTCTTCACTTGCAAACCCGCTACCTCATGCCTAGTGAAAAGAAATCCATTCTCGTGCGTCGAGGATACTACGAAGTTAGGCAATCTCTTACGAATTCCCTCTTCCATAGATATTTCCAGCAAGATCCGTCCAAATGCTCTTGCTGGCGGCACGTATAACCCACCATTGTCATACCTTGTTCCCATCCAAGTCCAGTTGGCGGAAATATTCCCGTTCGACGAGCAAACGATGTATGCCTTCTTACCAGATAGAGTTAATGGGGTTGTGAAATTTTTGAAAATTGTATCTTCAGATGTTCTGGCATCAGAATCATCTATAATGCTAGACGGAATGAAAATTCTTTCTTTGCGGCTGCTAATATGGTCATTGAAAGTGAAGGGTATTATTATCTGCTCAAATCCTTCTAGTTTGCTCAAAATGACAATCTTGTGTTTGGTTCGCTCTTCCAAGCCACCATCTTTTATTATTAGGAATCTTGCGCTTTGAAATGGTTTAAATGGAATTGGACGATCCTCAGATAATGAGGCAGCGTTAACAACATCCTCTGACGTCGCGATGAAAATTGACTTCTTTGGGATTGGGATCTCATCCACATAGACATCCAGAGATACAATGTTACCGCCTAACGGAACCGGCGGGTTCAATAAGGAAAATATGAAGCCCTCGTTTTTACCATCACCGTTAACTATCGTTGCATTTTTTAAACTTCCATCGATATATGAAAGCACGGTATGGGTTTTGTCGAGTGTTCTAACCATTTGGCACGCCTAGCAAGTGTTGTCTTCTATTCTCGTCGCATCCTAACCTTAAATCCTGTATTATTAAAACATAGGAACTCGCGTATTAAATCATTTTCAATTAAATCGACATTATGAATCGTCCTTGATTTACATGAAAACATAGAAAGTGTCCCAGCGTGACTTATTTTAATATTAACCATCATCCATTGCTAAAGCTACTTGTTTCCTCTTAGCCAGTTCCATGGCTTGATATGTTTTTATTGCACTTCACTATCCAGTCTACGGTCATTCTTCTAAATTCGGGGGCAGCCTGCTGGTACCACCATAGATACGAGGTCCCATCTCTAGCCCTACGTGATCCACCACGTAGACGTATCAGCATGCCTACCCCGCCTTAGGGTTGCTCCCTCCCGGACCTCACCCATTTCGACGATTCACAGTCGGAACCACGCCTTCGCGTAGACCGCTGCCCGTAGCCATCCGACACGGCATGATTTCACTTCAGCAAGACAAGCAGGTGCCTCGCGCCTATGGATTTACCCAACAGTTACTGATCCCAGCACAAAGCCGATTTCTGGTCTGGGGTACGGCTAGCACCCCGATCCTCCCTGCCTCCGCGAATATTGTGCGCGGTCTGATTATATTTGTTTATCACNTTCTTTATCTCTGTACATCAGCTTTCTAATTGGATTGAGGTATNGTACGTAGGAACAAATCTACTNACTGTTTGCTAGGATTTGAACGGTTTTGCAAACNGAACAGATAATTCCTGTCGATTTCCTTCCACACGCAAGGCATACTCTCGTTTGGGACGCAGGANTAGTTGCAGACATCTTTAAAATCCTGCAGAGTTTTGTAAGAGAATTGTAGGTATTGTACTTTATGCCTGGGTGGCGCATTTCCAGGCTGTTGAGGAATTCCCGAATTTCAGTTCTAATACTCTCACGCATATACGGACAATCCTCAGACTGGAAAGGGATCTTTCTCTGCATAGCGTAGAATACAATCTCATGCTCATAAATCTCTATAAACGGTTTTATCTTCTTGAGCCCATTTTGACCATACTGAATAGGCTGTGGGTACATCCAGCTAATCCTTTCAATATCACCTGAGAATAGATTGATCATGAATGTTTGAAGTTGATCATCGAGATTGTGCGCTGTCGCAACAGCACTTGCTCCTACAGATTCCGCGAGGATATCTAATGCTCTTCTGCGGAAGGTTCCACAGATCGAACAAGAGCTCATTTGCTCTGAGGGTCGTTGTTGCATTGCCCTGTCCATGCCCAATCCAAAAAGGTCCTGGTAACTCGATGTTTTACTTTCCACTTTAATAGCCGAACAAAAATCCTTCACGATTTTTATTGATTCATCCCTGTAATTGTTTATACCCTCGTCTATTGTTATAGCGACAATATCGGTACGATTATGTTCATCAAAAAACTTCTTTAGAACGTACAGAAGAGCCAGGCTGTCTTTGCCACCTGAGACCCCAACTGCGAGCTTATCCTTGTGACCAAGCATCGAAAATTTTTGCATGGTCTGGGCGGTCTTCTTTTCTATAGACCGCAAGAAACATTTTTTGCAAAGCCGTTCCCCAGAGTATATTCTTTCATATGCGGCCAGTCCCTCTTGACACTTTGTGCACGTTTTCACAGTCACGGGTAGGAATTGTGGGATAGACATTTTTATTTCTTGATATTCAAGTTGCTAACCTACGTGATGGTGGATCCTTTGTGGTAATCCTTCGCTGTTCTAGAAGTATCACAAAGGCATTTATGTGTGACGCCGTGACTTCTCTGTGGGCGTGCAATTAAACGAGGACCTCTTGGACGAGATTAATCTTAAAATCATTGATATCTTGAGCAAAGATTCATCTACCTCCTTCGTGGACATTGCGAAAAAGATTGGGATATCCGACGCGACAGTACATATGAGAGTGCGAAGGCTGCTTACCGCCCGAATTATAGGCAAGTTTACGATTTCCGTAAATAACGGCCGGCTAGGGTATGACCACCTAGCATTCTTAGGTATAAACATTGAGCCCGGCTTTGCCGAAGCTGTAGTGTCAGGATTAGCGAAGGTGGATGCAGTCTTAGAAATCCACGAAATGCATGGTAGGTTCGATCTTATACTCAAAATTAGAGCTAAAGATTTGGAAGAGATGAGAGACATTGTGGTTAGGAGGATCCGCAGCCTGCCACATATCCTGGAGATAGAGCTGATGACAGTTCTAAAATCTAGAAAGGAAGAACAAATTGTTCCATTGGAGCAGGATATTGCAGAGAAAGCACAGTCGGCTATTATCTAGACAATCGGCATTAGCTGATCGTTAAGATTACGCTGCATCTGCTATTGTTTCTGCTTCTCTTTCTTTGAGGCTTGCCACCAGTCCAAGTAGTCGTCATGTAATTGTCTTCGTTTATTTATAGACCTATCTTCTGCCTTATCCCGTAGTTCTTCGATCTTTTCTCGAGAAGCGAATATTCCGCAGCTTTTGCAGATAAAGTTTTTGCTGTTAGGATCGAATTTCAATTCGCCGCCACACTCAGGACAGAAGCTTGCCAAATGTATTCTATCCTCCAAAGTCCTAATAAAAGCATTGTGCACTATTCAACATGAGAGTGCTTTTCTCATAATCCTGTTTCAACTTCTCTGCCAGTTTACAAAACTAATTTCTTGGTGCATGGGCTTTGATCTTCATTCAGCTGTCTTAAGCAGTCAGTTCGCCCGTCACTTGCCATGCACCATTATAAAGAATTCCCACCTGTGAGAAATTAAATTGTTTGCTTTGGAAGATTTACCGTCCTATTGTTAGCATCAACTTCCACTTCTACTCCGTCTCTGATAACAGAAGACCATGATGTGTCAAGCATGTCTACAAGAGCTATCTTTGAAATCGCACAACCTGATGCCGTGACCAAGTCTGTCTTCCCACTACATATTATTGCCGCTGGCGCAACACAATTCACCTTCAAAGCATATATGGAATAAGAACCTACGCTACTTCCCACTGCCCTTCGGAAAGACCAAAATCGAGTCCTTCAGACAGCTACGGAATAAATGATGATGGGAATCTATTATAATCCCTCGACTAACATCTAGCATCGAAAGAAAATTTATTGGCTGCTCTGTGATAATTGCTTTTCCTATTCCGTGTCCTCCGACGATTCTTCTGCACTTTAGGGAGCCTTTCAATTGTTCTCGCTACAATCCTTGACGATTGTCTTCAAGTCTTTCAGAGCTACCCCAATTCTGTTTGAACGATCGAGGTAATAAGCAGCTTTGATGCTGTTTGTGATTACCGAATCAAAATCGGTTCGAGTGATTAACGGGGTCATGCAAGTGCATGAATCACACATAAATTCTCCGCCAGCTTTTTCAATCCTATCGACCAACCCGAGCTCCTTGGCCTGACGATGGATCGCTCTAGCACAAAAAATCATACAACTTTTCTTCAATTTTTTTCCTTCAATTAATCTTGAAAGCAAAGATAGTTCATTTAGCCCAAGCTGAGGACCTCCAAGGGCGATCAAATCGCCATCGTCTCTTGTACTTAGCTCATCTTTGACTCGAGCGGCCTCTTCCTTCCCAAAAGAGACAATTTCATGTCCACTGCCACGACCAATTGTGAACATTCCACAAGAACCTGATGTCCCAATCGCAGCCGAAAGAGCTTTTGCTTGTATTCTATCAGGTCTTCCTTCGGGAGGAATAAACGCAACACAAGGATCCTTCACTGTGTTTCCTGCGAAATAACCAAGCAGACCATAATCCAATTCTGTGCTCAGAGTGAAATCAGGTCTAATGGCTACTTTTGCTTTTCTAGAGTTTTCAATCAGGAGGTCGGAATAGGGCGTTTTCCCAGTGATAGAGCTTGCAAGTGCGCTTAGTGCACTCTCTCTGTTGGTTAGTAGACCCAAGATTGAGTTAGAGAATACTGCGGCGCTACTCTCCGCGAAACTGACCATGCTCCCTTTCTCAGGAATATCAAAGATCTCGTACGGGACACACGTGAATGAAGGAATAGCGCCCAATATCATATATGAGTTGACTATACTATCCTGTTTTTTCAGAAATCTGTCGGACAGATTTTCAATCCTACGTTTGTCATAACCCATTGGATTTATTGTAGTTCTTATCGCAACCCTCCCGGTTCTACTGAACTCTTCCAGGAATTTGACGCCACTGTCACCGATTGTATTATAATTGACTCCTGATATGTGAGCCCATTTTACAGAGACGAGCTTAGAGGCCTCTGTAGCTTCTCCTATTGCAAGCAGGATTCTATATGCAACTGCAAAGGATTCACCGTGCTCACCATTCAGCATATTTTCTTCATCTTTGGTGAGTTCCAACTTGTAGAAATAGAATATTAGACGTAATAACTATTTTACCTAATAATATGACTGGGCATAGATTACGCTTTACATACAAAACAAATAGGGCGGCGATATTGATCAGCCAAGGCTACTTAGATCAGGTATGATGGTAGAAGATGGACGAATAAATCGCTTACTAGAGTTATTGGGGCATACTTATCTATACCCAGCGCAAAAACAGGCTATTTCTCATGGTCTTCTCGAAGGCAAGAACTTGCTCGTGACAAGCCCTACTGCAAGTGGTAAAACCCTCATTGCAATCATGGCCTCGATAAAAGCATTTGAAAAAGGAATGAAGGTAATTTATCTCACGCCCCTGCGGGCACTAGCTTTAGAAAAGTATTATGACCTTCGTGTGCTCGAGCGTCTGGAAGTCCTAGATAGAAAGGTTCGTATCAAGATTGCGTCAAGTGACTATCAGTCTTCCGCGACAGAAATAGGAGATGCTGACGCCTTAGTCCTGACAAATGAGAAAATGAACTCTCTAATTCGCCATGGAGTTGACTGGCTGCCCTACGTTGGACTTTTCGTAGTCGACGAAGTCCATCTGATAGGCGAAAGTGAGCGCGGCCCTACACTTGAAATGATCCTTGCTTTAATACGAAAAATGAACCCACATGCTCAGATCCTCAGCCTGAGCGCCACTATTTCCAATTCACTCGAAATTGCACGGTGGCTGAATTGTGACCTCATAGAAACCAAATGGAGACCGACGAGTCTCCTCGAAGGTGTCTACGAAAATGGTATTATACATTTGAATAATGGAAATGTAGTCGAAATTGGTAGCAATTCCAACCCGGTAACGGATGTAGCGCTGGAATGTGTTGAAAAAGGTGGCCAGACCCTAATTTTCGCCGGAACCCGGAAGCGCGCATACTCGCTTGCAGTAAAGGCGGCAGAAGCTGTTCAGAAAGTCCTCGATAAAACCGACAAATTAAAGGCGGCGAGAGCATCAGTAAAAGTAAGAAGCGAAGGTGAAGATATCGAGCTCACAAGCACTCTTTCGAAACTCGTATCTATGGGTGTAGCTTTCCATCATGCGGGTTTAGGAGCATCCTGCAGAGGAATTGTAGAGGATGCCTTCAAAAAAGGCGTTATTAAACTCTTGGTTTCTACCCCAACCCTGGCTTCGGGCGTAAATTTGCCTGCACGCAGGGTTGTCATCTCAAGCATCTTACGATATGACATGAGCTATAACGCGAACGTACCCATTAGCATTCTAGAGTACAAACAGCTATGTGGTCGAGCTGGAAGACCCAAGTACGATACATTTGGTGAAGCGATAATTATCGCAGAAACTGGATTCAAGTTTGAAGAAGTATATGAACGTTATATCGACGGCGAACCAGAGCCGGTACGGTCGCAGCTAATAAATGATAGAGAATTACGGGCACATCTGCTTGGTGCAATTTCCACAATCCCGGGAATGAAAAAATGCGAGCTGCACGAGCTATTCACTAACACGTTGTGCGCTCAACAATATAATAAGGCAAACTTAGCTTCTCGGATCGACAGGACTGTAGCTTATCTAGAAAGTGAGAATCTTGTTAGATCGAAAAGTAACAGATACGTAGCTACGAACTTCGGAAGACAAACTTCGTTAATGTATATCAACCCGTCTACTGCTGTCTCTTTTAGGATTGCTATCGAATCGTTAGATCAAAGCAAATCGACCGATAAATCTCATCCTAATCATACCGTGGGTTTGCTTCATCTAATTACAAGTAGTGACGACTTTTATCCGAAACTATCGATGCGAAAAAAAGATGTGATAGAATTGTCCTCCCTCGTTGAGCAACATCATAATGAATTATTCTCTGAAATTAACGAATTCGAAAGCACTCGGAGTCTACTGGCATTATACGAGTGGATCAATGAAAGCAGTGATAGGAGTCTATATGAACAGCTTGCAGTCGAACCTGGCGATATGCACAGGATGGTGGAAGTCGCCGACTGGCTCGTTCAATCGCTGTATCAGGTTGCCAAATTGTTTAAACATTACGATTTACTGAGAGAATTGCAAAATCTACAGATCCGGATCAAGTACGGTATAAAAGATGAACTTGTTCCCCTTGTCATGCTAGAAGACATTGGCAGAGTAAGAGCCAGGGCTTTATATAATTCAGGACTTGTTGACGGCAGAAAGGTGGCTGAGGCAACGGAGGCAAAACTCTCATCTATCCCAAAAATAGGTCCTACTTTGGCAAGAAGGTTGAAACTGCGTGCAATGAAGAAACACAGCTACATGAACATCTAGACTTCAAACCGAATTTTGAGTGTTGTCCTCGGTAACCGTTATTATATAAGATAGCAATCATAGGGACTTGATAGTACCTATGTTAGAGCCATCTTCGTGGAGCTATTTTCTGTTTTATGGATTAATAGTATCTGCGGCTTCTTTTCTATTTATAGAATTTATTCTACCTAAGGTAATCAAATCGCTGATTGCGAAGGGCAGCGTAGTTCAGGATTACCACAAGCCTGAACGACCTGCTATTCCAAGACCAGGTGGTCCTGTTATCCTCGGTGGGATAGCAGCTGGAGAGATTATTTTGTTATTGCTTACCAGGGACATTCGTGTTCTGGCAATTCTATTAACCACTATAATTAGCTTCATAGTGGGATTAATTGACGATAAAAAAGTTATGCCAGGATGGTACAAGCCTGTTGGGCTTATTCTGGCCGGGATTCCGCTGGTTGTACTGGGGGCTCATGGAAATCATTTAAACCTCATTTTTGGGAATGTCTTAATTCCAATTCTGTACATCCCTCTAATTTTGGTCATAATTCCGATCGCCGGTAATACCATCAATTCTATTGATGTAATGAACGGTGTGGTTAGTGAAGTCATAATAATTGCACTGATACCACTCCTAATATCGATAGCTATTTTCGGAAACAGCGTCATCTTTCTCGCTGCGCTTCCACTGTTATTTGGAATGGTTGCATTTTATAGATATCACAGATTCCCGAGTAAAGTATTTCCTGGTGATTCAGGCACTCTGTTGATTGGGTCAATGTACGGCGCGCTTGCTATTGCTGGTAGCTCCGAGGTTATTGGAGTCATAGCCTTGCTTCCGGCAGTCATGAATTCATTTTTATTTCTTGATAGCGTCAAGAAAGTTATCGAGCATAGACAAATCAAGTCTAGACCTACGATTTTGATGGAAGATTTTAGATTGATGGCATCAAAGGAAGGGGATGCACCTAGTACCCTGTTGAGGCTGATTTTAGCCGACGGTCCACTCTGCGAAAAGGAAATTGGCAAACGGATTGTCAAGTTGATGATATTTAGTTCCGTTTTAGCGATCGTATCACTAGTTTTGCAATATCATTCTCTCACAGGAATCACAAAATGAATAATTCTGTTATTAACTGGCTAGCACGACAAAAGGTACTTGATGCTGTGGATCAGATCTTCAGCCTTATTAGAAGGCTTTGTTGTCTATTAAGATTAATACGAGTTTATGACAGAAAATATATGGTGTGGACTAGAACAGGATTGATAGGGATATGTTATTATATAATGTAGAAAAATATAGACGATCAGCTTATCAAAGATGAGAATGCTAGGACTTGGTTTCTATGAAGGGTTCACAAATCGTTTATCTTTAGTCTCGGGACAGCTGACATTTTGCTCAGTTAACGCTCTTCAGACATGTCAGATAAAAAGAACAACAAGAGGCCGGAACAAATTGGTTCGAGGCAGCGGCACTAATGCTTGAAAATAACCTCTTAACACTAGTGGAACTACCAACGTCAGTGTGTCGATTATAGTCGGGGATGTGAAAGTTCAATTTAACGGTTCTGCAGAATCTGTTCTAAGTTCAGTTGTTAGCTTCCTAGCAAAGCAGGTTCCGATGTTTGATTTGGCTAAGAAAATTTCCCTCAACTATTCTATTTCAGAGCTTATTAATCTCTTTTCTAACTTTATTAAGATTACACCTGAAGGGCCGCGAGTAATCTTGGAGCAACAGGAACTGGGGAAAAAAAAATTGTCGGACAAAGAAGTTGTCGCGCTGCACCTAGTTGCAGCAAAAATTGCTAAGGATCTGGGCAAATATCCTAATGACCAATTGCAGTTGTCTGAAATTCAGTTCGGATCGTCTTTGAATCCGAAATCCGTCAGCTCAAGACTCTCGGAGTTGGTCAAGGCTGGACATGTACGAAAGGATAGTGTTAAAGACTCGACTGAATCTGCCAATTATAAAATTACCACGTCCGGCATTCAATGGTTGAACGCGATTCTTGTTAAAAAGACGAAGGGGTAAATTGACCCTGTGACACTTCGACTGACGAGATCCTCTGGCTGTACTGATAGTTCCTCATCGTTCCTTTTCTGATCAGGATGTTTTCCCGTACCATATCTGTGAGGGAGTGGGAAACTGCAGTTCTATCGTAGTTAAAACCTCGTCTAGAAAGCTCTTCGTGAATTACTCCTAGCGACCTTTCGTTTGCAAAATATCCTTCGGCCCAGAGCGACTGCAGGAGTCCTCTACATGTTGTTCCCCCTCTATGCGTTGTTTTAGATCCGAGATTTGCTGAATTTGTGCCCGGTTCAACGACCATGCTTTTTGCACGTAGCTCATTACTAAGAACATTAATTCGGTTTCTCAATTCTTCAATCTGAGAGGTAAGCTCGGGGTCGATGCTAACTGAGGTATCGATAGCAGACAGGACGTTTTCAACGACCTGCCTGATAGTCCTCTCAGCGCTAGTGATTTCCACCTCCCAGTCCCGATGTTTCAACCTGATCCTAACTTCATCTGAAGAAGCAGATGAATCGCTCATTTCACATTATATATAAGACGGCGAACTCTGTCACATAAAGTTGTTGTCCAGCAACCACAACATGTGCATGTTGCGCAACATTCATAAACACCCATAGCTATACTGTTGAACATCATGGACCAAATCTCAAAATGACCGAACTTGACTTCACCGATCTAGATCATTCCGTCGACCCAAGTCTATCGTCAAATTTAAGTAAAGATCTCTCGGGGAAAACAATTGTTTTCAGTCGCTACGATGAAAAAAGTCATATCCCAATCGGAAAATATGGAAGCCAAACTGCGCTTATTAATCCGGAGGCAATAACTCCTATCAAGTGTATTCAGGAGCCCACCCTTGTAGCCGCTGTGGATTCTAGCAGTATCAGGATAGCAGAAACTGAAAGCGGTTGCTTGTACGCAATAAAG
>AF_2010_repII_A100DRAFT_1000095_pt1 | contig 13609 bp, 11 predicted proteins | sample AmaForreplIIA100_FD_9198 | JGI IMG/M metagenome (IMG submission 9198) | reverse complement strand
ACCTACTGGCATGAGGACAGAGGCATCTATTCTATTTCCTCCTACTGCTTTCAGAAATTCATAAATAGGAAAGAATGAAGCAACCACACTAATTTTTGCGCGCGTAGACTGTTGTTCTACGCTGGCTGTTCTAGCTGTGTTATTTAAACTGGGTCCTGGGCTAATGGGAATGCTAGTATTTCTCTGATCTGTTGGTAAATTGCTGAAAGTAGTAGACGTTGTGATAAATGCTCTCAAAGGTGTAATAGCCATAATTGATATTGCCAAGACGAGCAATAGAACGGCAATCAATAAAACCCTCTGAGCTTTCAAATTTATTCACAACACGGATCGAATAAATGATTATTAACATATAAACTTTTGTTACTAATTATTGCCATGGACTTGTAACATCGTTATTAACAACAACATTTACTCCATGAACTAAATAATAATTTCGGGGGTATCTAGCTCCTCTAATGCCTTTGTCAAAACATAAATTTCCACATGTTAATTTGATCTTAAACTATCTTGAGAAATATCAATTAAAATGCAAAGTTGCTTCTATTTTCTTGTTTTGAATAGATTTCCTTAACTGCTAAGGTAAGAATCTAATATATTATATCAAATACTCATAAATTGTCAAGTAAAATAAGTCCTACAATGAGGTAAAAAGCCTCCAGCTCTAATAAACTCAGTGATTAAGGGACTTTCATTTTTCAAGCGCTTCGAGTTAGAATATTCCAATGGCTGTTTCTGGAGCGGACATGAAAATATCAGCCGTGGTTTACACATTGTTAAACTTTATCCATGGATGATGTTTTTAATTGATTTCTAAATCTACGAATTTAAGCTAAGGTAAGATTTCGAATCAATAACTATGGATTCTACATTATTGCAGATTTCATATTATTGCATTTACCTTTTCTAATATCTGTTCGTTTTCAATTGGTTTTTGAACAAAATGTCTTTGACCTTCCTTTGGAAAGACTTCCCTTTTAAATACATCGTACTCTTGCAGGTCAGTTAGGGCTGTTAGAAAAAGAACCTTGACATTGAGATCTATTTTCTTTATTTGTGCATATAATTGAAAACCATTCATTACAGGCATTTTGATATCCAGAATAAGAAGATCATACAAACTGCTTTTGAAATTTTCTAAAGCCAAGGTAGGATCTACGAATGTAGTAACCTCGAATTCGTTACTTTCTAAAACCTCCCTTAAAGTAACACAGATATCCGGCTCATCATCTACTATCATGATTTTCTTATTTTTAGTAATACTCTTTTCCATTACTTTGCGCCCCGCACCATATCTTAAGTCAATAGAGTTTAAGTATTGATCGTTATCAGTGTGAAAAAAACCTTCTATACCTGATTATAGAATAGAACAAGACCACAAATAATCCAATTTAAGTTTCAAGAAAATACCATCACTGCTGTCTCGGGTTTTAATCAGAATCCTCTTTTTAATTCTCCTCTTTGAATTCCCTTAAATTCATTAAAATAGAAATTCTGAAGATTTTGTTCGACATGAATATATCTACTTATTCTTCTATAATTGTAGGGATTGTTCTGCAGAATTTGACAAATACTACACACATTGGGAACAATAGAAGAAATTATTTCTATAACGGTTGGTATACGTGGGCCCACTAAGGTCAGTTAAGTATACTGATAGAATTGTTAATAGACAAGTAATGTCAGAATGTAGATTGATATCTATGGAAGAATGGGATCCAGCCATTAATGATTTTGTATTAAGATGTAATAGTTGCTGGAAGACAAGCAAGCAACACGCCAAAATTATCCGTACCTCAAGAGAAAAATACTTTTGTGAAAAATGTTTGGGTATCTATGATCTATGTCATAGCTAATCCAAGCAGTCATCATTATATTATTTTTGAAGAATTTAATATAGAATATATTATTATATAGATGTTTTAACCACCCTGATCTAATCCAAACAGTCGGCGGGAAGGCTACTAAACTAAGGACAAATCAAATTATCAAGGAAATCTTTTGTCATCGATGTAACACTTTTGCGACCACGCTGGCTGGCTGGTATGTATATGGCTATTCACTGCTAAGCTCGAAGCTGCAGACTGCGGCTAATTTAGGAAAAAGCTTTCCAGGGAGTGTATGTACATAGCACAGGACTGGGGCTAGAACAATGGCTGGGGGGACCGCACTTATTATCATAGGAATAATTGTTCTGATTATAGGCGCAGTTGTCAGTATGCATTTCTGGTTTCATGTCTTCTTTGTTTTGCCAGAAGCAGTAACATCAACATCAACACCGCTAAATAGTGTGTTGTACGCAGCATTTGTTTGTGGCCTGATATAGAATAATGGCCGGTACAGTATCTCGTAAACGACTAAGTCATGATGGCGTAGAAGAGGGGCGGTTCGTGAATGAAATGAGGGTAAAGGCAATAGTATATTCCGATCCAGAAGAACTAGAGGAACGCATAAACACGCTCATTGATGGTAAGAAGATGATAGATATCAAATATCTTGTCAGTCCTGCGGTTAAAATGGGTGATATGACTTTATTCCATGCATTCATCCACTACAATGAGAAGGAAACTACTCTAGAAGCCAGCGACTGCTAACTAAGAGACAAGCCAAATCATTGACGTCATTTTCGATCCCAATCTGAACTGGAAAAACATAACAAGGTCACGCCGATTGAACGATGATGGAGTAGAATAGTCTATTTGAATCATTTATATATTTCCGTCTTAAGAAGATCAAGCTATGAAATTTGTCGGTGTTTTAATCTTGATAGTGATAGCAATATTCATCATCGTTGTAGTAATTACGTTCCTATTTCTCGACCACCTTTTGTTTATAATCCCTATTGCTACATCGCCGGCAGGGAATATCTTTGTCTCCAATTGTTCCTTAAGCATAAGGTCCGTTTGCTAACTAGGAATTTCTTAGGTCCGTTTGCTACAACCTATCCCTTATTAGCATCAGTTTTCTAACCTAGAAAATGGCTTTTTATTTAGAAACCATATAACCAGTGGTGCTTCAGCAATAAATTGAAGTTAATCGCTGTCAATCGCAGGATTGCATTAACGAGAGATATTCGCACATATTTTCAAATGAATGCGATATTACCTTTCTCTTTAAATTACACAAGCTCAATATCATGAGATAGAATTCTGTAAGAGGAATATCTTGGTGAACTAATGAATGCGGTCTTCAGCAATCATCACTATCTCACGACTAGAATAATCTATTTTGGGAGATAAATGCGAAATCCATTCGACCAATTCACTGACCGAATGGCGGTATCAACCAGGTTTGTGCTACAGAGTTCGACCAGGATCCTAGCGGAATAAGATCATTGGCTGGCTCTTGTGTTATTACGATATCAGTATAGGTTTTTGCATTATTCATAATTTCGTGAAATGTCAGTATTCCAGATCCGATTAGGGCGAGGGTTTGAAAAGTTCCAATTACATCATCTCCTGCATGCAGAAAATAGTCATGTTAACTCAGCTTTCATGTACTGAAACTGATAAGGCTGACTGGTAAGGACTTGAATAATTCAGCTGTTTCCACTTTTCTTTAGTAACCTCTTTAATGTGTCAGCAAATGACTCATTATAGCCAGCATGCTTGGTGACGTAAAGGTACTCCTCTTCGTGCACTTTTACTATCTTCTTTTTCCCTTTCATATCTGGGTATCTTATGTAACCGTAGTATATATTGTTTACCCAGCTCGCGACCAGGTAGGAGCGCCTGGTGCACTAAGAAGACCGCCTGCGATAATCGTGGCCAAAGCTAGTGATAACAGACCTAGAAACAGTTAGTCCAAATCTGAAGGATGCGTTCTAAATAATACACTGAAGAACATGAGATTCAAAGACCTGAAGAAGCGGGCAGGTATCAACCAGAAGACTCCAAATTCAATATCAAGTTCTGTCTTGAAAATATCAGAAAATGGGATTTTAATTCATATATTTCGACCTTTTATTATCAATCGAGTTCTGAACTTGTCGTAAGTTATTATCTTTGAACCCAAAATCACTGGACCAACTCAGCCAAATTACCCATAGTCCAAGCCTCCTTGATTTTATCCCCCTCAAAATGAAGAATTTCGACTCCTTGGGTCTCAAACTTCTTATGAGTGGCAGGAAAGTCGGCAAAGTCCTTTTCATGCGTCGCTTTCAAGCTCCATCTTAGGGCAACTCTATTTTGATCCACCAGATCCTCTAGTATTGTAATGTGCATATCCGGGAATGCTGAGAGATCTTCGGCCACCCATTTTTTGAATTCCTCCAGACCTTTAACCTCTTCAGCCATCCCATGGTAAATTATATCAGGAGCAACAAAGTTCTTTGCCGCCTCGGTTTTTCGTGCATTAAATATTTCTTCAACAAATCTTAGAGCTATTGTATTGTATTGTGTAGACATGTCCTAATTCAATTAACAGTTACCATTAAAGTTTACCATTTACTTATTAAAACTTATTTAATATTCGTAAGAGTAATAAAAAAAGTAGGGAATAAGAAATTAGATGAGCGTTGGGAAATACTATTTTTTATCAAGACGGAAATTGGTATATTTGGTATGTTGTATATTACTATGACAACAGTGTTGAAGTACTGTCCGCAAACTCAGTCAGGATCAAAGACTGACATATGGTATATGGGGCGTGATGGACAATATGATAGCAATAACCCAAGGCCAACAATCAGACCCATCTTCCAATAGCGAGATGGGCCACTCATCTATAGATGCATTATAGCGAGTAGGAATATTTAACAGGTGACATAGAATTATTATTTTAGGTCTTTTCTCGACATTTTCAAAACCTGTTCCTGTGAGCATTTGGGAAACTTCACCATAAGAATAACTCCTTCCTCTACTATTTTCTATTCTCATTGTAAGGCTCATTAAGGACAGACGGTACTGGACCTATTTTTTCGTCATTGATCGACCATTCGCTAATTACTATCATACCCTTTTCACTCGGCAAACTGTAATGTATCTTCTTTAACAAAATGATGTTAGTCTCTATCAAAAATGTGTATAACATGAGACAAAAATGCCACGTCACATTAGACATTTGATCATTAAAGAAATCAGACTCCCTAGTCTGAATTCTATCCTGCAAGTTGAATTGTTGGATGTATTCATTAGCAACTTGGCAAACAGGTTTGTAATCCAGTACTACTGTCTTCTTCCTAAGTTTTTTCCTAAATATGGAAAAAATATTGTTATAATTTCACATAAAATTAAGTAGCAAGTTTAAGTCAGTGTTGTTTTATGTGTTCGATTATCGGGTATAAGGGTAGCTCAAATGCGGCTTCCGTATTAGTAGACAGCCTTAAGCGAATGGAGTACAGAGGTTATGATAGTGCGGGGATAGCCTCAATAAATAATGGCAAGATCCTAGTAAAGAAGGATGTAGGCAAGGTAGCAGACGTTGATAAGAGTCTTGACTTGGGAGGAATGCCTGGTCATACAGGCATCGGACACACTAGATGGGCTACTCATGGTGGTGTTACATACAAAAATGCTCATCCTCATTACGGTTGCACAGATAGCATCGCGATCGTGCACAACGGGATAATCGAAAATTATAAAGAGCTAAGAGAAGAACTCATTTTCTCAGGTCATATTTTCATAAGCGATACAGATAGTGAAGTAATTGCACATCTTCTTGAAATGTATTATGATGGTGAGCAAAAAGATATCAAGAAAACTGTAATTGAAACCTGCAAGAAATTAAAAGGAGCTTATGCGTTTGTGGCAGCGTTTGAAGATGGCACCATATGTGGATCGAGATACGATGAGCCGCTCATAATTGGATCAGTAAACAATGGATATTTTATCTCAAGTGATACTCTAGGGTTTCTAGAATACACAGACAAAGCTATTTTCTTGGATAATAGAGACGTCGTGATCGTTGATTCAGAGACTTTCCATATTTTTGATTTTGAAGGAAACGCTGTGAATAGATCAATTACAAAGATTGCGTGGGAACTAGCCGCAATAGATAAAGGAAAATACGCACATCATACGCTCAAGGAAATTCATGAACAACCGAAGACTGTTGAAAAAGTAGAAACCCAAAATTCAGAGAAGATAGAAGAATTCTGCAATATCCTGATAAATTCTAAAACTCTATTTCTTACAGGTAGTGGAACAAGTTATCATTCCGCTCTGATTGCTAAACATATCTTATCAAAATTTGCAGAAATTCGTGCTGAGGCTATTATGTCAAGCGAGTTTCAGTATACTTTCAACACTATGGACAGTACTTCAGTCTTAATTGCCATTTCTCAAAGTGGTGAATCAGCAGATGTTTTGCAATCTGTAAAGGCTGCAAAACTAACGGGAGCCAGAATACTTTCTATTGTCAATAATCCAAATTCATCCCTAGCCCGAATTAGCGACCTATCTTTGAGCATTGAATGTGGACCCGAAGTAGGAGTAGCAGCAACCAAAAGTTTCACAGCTCAATTGTCGCTAATTTATTCCATAGTGGATAGATTATGTAATGGTTGCTTAGAATTTAAAGAAAATAAAGCATTGCTTGTTGCTGCACTTAGACAAGTACTAGATACTGAAAGTCAGATCCACAGGATTGCGGAGTGGCTACGACATGCAAGAGATATTTATGTCATTGGTAGATCTGTACATTATGCTATTGCGCTTGAAGCGGCATTAAAAATAAAAGAATTGGCTTATGTCCATGCCGAAGGGATTGCAGCAGGCGAACTGAAACATGGCCCACTTGCTTTGATTGATAGAAACAGCTATGTACTTGTAATCAACCCTAATGATACCTCTTCCGAAGATAACATTGCTTGTGCTTATGAAATAAAAGCAAGAGGAGCAACGATAATCGGTATCTCTGATAGGCCAAATAATGTGTATGATATATTTATCAAGATTCCGTCTGTGAAGGATACTATTCTTTATCCCATTATCGAGGTACTGCCATTTCAGATCATAGCATATTATTTAGCACTTGTAAAGAATGTAGATCCTGACTATCCACGCAACCTTGCAAAATCAGTTACAGTAAAGTAGAACAAATCTGTCCCAATCCTGGCTAAAGTGTTCAGTTGGCATTAGCTTCTAATCTCTTTTTTAAGATACTGATATACGCTACCTAGGGCCTGTCTAAGACTTGTGGCAATTATATTTTCTCGTAATTGTGAAAATATCATTTTTTGTGAGATCCATCCCTCATGATCCCACATATTATCGAGCTCAAACTTTTTTCCTGGAATAAGACAGTCAAGAATGCTTTGTAGCCACTGTGTCCATGGTACCCAGGGTAAACAATATATATTACGTTTACGTAAGGATTGTACATGAAGAATGGATATAACGTAAAGTTGGTTTCTGTTTCCGACACGTTAAGTGCAATCTCTAATGACAAATCTCTGATGCTCTTTAACATTATTGCTTTGGTGGGTGGAGATAGCAGCATTTTGATGAGCAGATTAAATCTAACTCGAAAACAATATTATTCAAAAATATCTGATTTGACAAATGCAGGCCTCATACGGAGGAAGACCGGCAGGTTTTTGCTTACTTCATTCGGTAAAGTAGTCTATGAAGCTCATGTTTTAATCGGAAAAGCTGTTCAACAGATACCGCAGCTTAAGGTAATCGAGTCTATAGAATCTACAGAATTTCCAGATTCAGAATTAATCAAGGTAATTGATACTTTGATAACGAATGACAACATTAAACAAATACTAATCAACCGACAGCGATACAACAACCTCGAAAATGAAAAACCCCTACGACAAAGAGCATATAGCTCAATTCATAAAGCCGTTGTTCGAGCCAATAATTTGAGTCGTGAACACATAGAGGAGTTGAGATAACGTGAAAATTATCCAAAGAACGGCTCTTTATAGCAAATACAAGGATCTTATCCTTCTTAACAAGAATATAATTATTGCTGGAACTTGTGCTTTCATATCAGCTGCATTCTTTACTCAATTTTATTATACACAATACAACGAAAGCCATATCGCAAACTCTATTGTTGCACTACTAAGCGAATATAGTGTTTATATTCCTATTTTTGGCTTGCTTTTCTACTGGGATAACAGATATAGATATATCAATCCATTAACAGGAAAAAAAGATTTCAAGATAATAAAAATGGACATAAAGAAACTGCTTACTGCCCTTTCTATTTCTGAAGCTGCTTATTCACTGTCGAAAATATTCATCACTTATCAATTTCTACAACTTGGAGAAATACCATATCAGGCATCTATGCTTGGCTCATTAGCAGCATCTGCTGTGTCGATTGTATTGATTAATCTGTTGGTAACACGAGCGGTAAAGCTGTTCAGAACCTCAGACAGCGTAGCTTGTATTCCCCAATAATCTAGTAGGAGTATCTACACTGGTAGATATTAGCCTAACTCTACGGCAGTGATTAGGATTTCTTCAGTTTGAAACTTTCAAAGTGAAGATAGGTACCTGACTGGTTCTAATTTGCCTGTTCTAAATGCATCCCGTAGAGAATTTATTATTCTATCCTTTCCACAAGGGACTTGGTGTCGTAAAGCACGCAACAGATCTTCGATTTGAAATGTTACAAGGCTACATTAGATTGAGCAAATTATTAATTTCAAAAAGAAGATGGATCTTTACATTAGACAAGAAAAATAGTAAATTTAGTAGTCAAATGGGCCAATTAAGAAATTATATATAGTTTTGGGAACTTAATTATGAAGTATATGAATCTGGACTACCAATCATCCTGTTCAGCTAAGCTACCATTTAGAAGAGGAACAAATCTCTGGAAATGAGGGCTGTGTAAGATAATGAGCATCAATCAAGATTATCTTCACGAAACCACTCATAGGCGGATTGTCCTTTGTGATAAATGTGGAACATGCCATATTCTGATTCCACCAAGCCAAGAATACTTGTCTACAATGGATTATCCATGTCCAAGATTAGATTAGCAAAAGAGCTACTATGACTGCATGAAATGCAATTATAGAAATATTTTTTACTAGCACAAAAAACATCGTGAAGACATAGTTTTTAAATCCACATAAGGATTCTGAAATGGGACATTGTTGCTAAGAATTATTTATTGTTATATAAAGAGTCCGTTGTGCAATTTATCTGTGTGATATTCTGCAATCAACAGATTACCTACTATATTCTCTAACTCCATATCCCATTTTCTAGTTGTCTAAATTAATCTGCATTTTCGGATTTGTAATTTATTTTCTATTTGATAGTGAATTCGCTTATGAAATTGGACGTGTCTATCACAGGATTAGATAGGTTTGCACCACATACCGGAATGCAAGTTTATGATTTCAAACTCGTCTGAATGAGTGTTATTGAAATATTGCAGTACACAAACCTGTTCCGAATAAACGTTGCAAACTGGTAGCCTGTTTTGGGTCCAACATGTTCCACTAATCCTAGCAATTCGATGTCGTTGGTGACTATCTTTAAAATTTCCATGCTATTTAGACTTGGAGGTATTGTTTGCTTGTATTGTTTTATATATAGTCAAAGCGGTCCATTACATTTTTTAGTCACGTTACCAGTTGGAATACTTTTTGTATGTCCAGAATGTGAGTTGATGAAGAAGAGATAGAATGGCATAGGACAACTCAAGGCCATGTCGGTACATATTGAAAGAAGAGTTGGATGGAAATTATGGCACCATAAAAAGGAAGATACCCCCGAAGAGGCCTATAAAAGGGAAATAGGGCCCCCCAAATGGTTTGTTTCAAACAGGGACAAACTCACTGTGAGATGTAAGAGATGCACGTCACAATTTAAAGAATTACTAAGCAAAAGACAATAGTAAGGTAAAAATCAATTAAAGTGCATTATAGATCATGAATAGAATGACATTTGCTTGTTTGGCTGGTCTTGCGTTTGCGGGTGGTCTAGGTGCTTGGTATGCAGTCAGTTGGTACAAGGGTAGAGGACTACGACGAGAGAGAAAGCGGGTCAGAAAAGTTGCTGAGGAAAAAGAATATAATGAGGCCATAGCAAAACAAATAGCTTAGACAATTGTAGAAATTACTCAATAAGGAAAAGCACTATCTTTCACAAGGACAAATAAAGGTATATTTCTCAATTTATGACAATACAGGATAGGATGTGGAGTTTTAGACCAAATTAAATTAAATCAAAATAAATCAAAATAAATCTGTTCAATAGGAAAGTGTCACAATCACAACTTCAACCAGAGTTACAAAGACTCATAGAACATTGGAAGACCTAATATTACAAAAAGGGGAGACCGATATGCAAACAGGATAAAGCATACATCAAGAAATATGCACAAGATGTTGAAAGAGATTTCTTGCACGACTTTTCACGGGTAAAGATATGATTCAACAATGTAAGATAATCCTGGCCTGTGCAACTTCAACCTCAGGTTCAAACAAAGTTTTGTTGAAAGGTTAGCCGAAGAGAGTGAACCTCATATGTTTGAGATTGCCAAATCAATGAACGATTCACACCTAGACTATATAAAGCGTAAACGATGTCACCTACTTATCACTTTTGTATGAGACGTGGGACATTGTGGTGCCACATTGTCATTTTTTAAGAAGCGGCACTCACTACCTATTTTACGAACGAATAGTAATTATACTATATTGTAAGTCATATTTATCGAGATATGAATAATAGATGGAATATATTGTCATCTGTTCAGTATTTTCTCCAGCAGTCTTATATCTTTCAAATACTATAGAAAGTAGATATGTTTGAAAACATAGTATACGTTGGTCTTGGATTTGCGGCAGTATTCTTTGCGCTGGAATCAGCTTGGCACTTTACAGCCTGCAAGATACGTGACAGATCACTCCAGCCTTGTTTCTACAAGCAAATTGGCTTATTGAAATAGTGAGGACTATGACTTAGTTGGCTCTTGTGTTCAACATAATGTGGTCTGTTTGTTTGTACCATATTCGCGAGGCATCAATCCAGCTGTCTACTTTGAGTAAAGTATTTCATCTTTATCTGTGGAATAATTGGTATGCCTGAATCACAAGAAATTAAAGAAATTATGAGAGTATATGCTGGACTAGAGACATTATACAGCTCTTATTTTCCAAAATCAGATCCATCTTTAATTCACGATTTGTTAAGGCGTTTGAAAAAAAATCCCAAGAACCCACAGATATACATGGTTGAGGTTTTCACCAAACCAGGAGTAAATACGGAAGAAGCAAAGAAATATATCTTTGAGAAAACAGGCATGGTTCCAGCAATATATGATAAAGGTACTCATTACGTTACAAATCATAAACTAACTCTTGAGATACTGAAAGAAATATCTGATTCTGACGATGTCTTAGAGGTTGCGGGTGAGTTTACCGGAAATATAACAGCTAGAGGGTCATCCCATAATCATTCAGATGATTGTCCTCTACGAAACCTTGATTATGCTTACTAAGAAAAGTTTCGCGACTGAAGTTTTGCAGAAACTGCGGCCTTGATCTGTCGTAGGATAGTGTGACATGTATCTGTCATCAGTAAAGTAGCAAGAACGCATAAATGGCAGTCATAGACGGTCACAAGGCTCTAGGAGATTTAGCGTTCGAAGAAACAGGAAAGTTCGCAGGTGCTTTTGCTCCTATTATTTCTCTTTGTTCTGTTCTTTTGTTCTTCTCTTGAACATAGTCACATCGGGCTTAAATAACAGATCTGATATCCAATCGCCCATGACTTTTAACTTCTTATTTGTGGTTGGAAGATTGCTAAGATAGTATGTACGCCATATCCACCAAGCTACAATTCCATGTACTTTGAATCCAAAGAGTGTGGCAACGCCAGTTCTTTTTCCGATTTGTGCCATCATTCCTTTTATTTTATATTCAAATTTTATCTTCTTATCGTATTTACCTTCTATGTCATATATGATATTCTTTGCAACAACCTTTGCCTCCCTTAACGCATGTTGAGCTGTTGGAGGATATGGTTTTCCTGTATGCGGATCTGTAATAGAAGCACAGTCACCAACAGCATATGCTTCTGCTTCATACCCAGAGATTTCTAAATAGTTGTTAACTAGGATTCTATGTCCTTTATCATGCCCACATTGAAGATTTGCAATCAATTTAGAAGGAGTTACACCAGCAGACCAAACTATGGTGTAGCAAGGAATAGTAGTGCCATCATCTAATATTGCACTAGTTGGAGTTGCTCCTTTAACATTATGATTCATAATAAATTCTACTCCGCTATCCTTTAGCTTTTGTAAAGCGAACTTTCCTAGCTTTTCGTCTATTTGTTCTAATATTTTTTCTGTAGCATTGATAAGTATGACATTGACATCTGACTTGTTAATTTTCTTGTAGTACTCTTTGATAGTATCACGTACAAATTGGTTCAGCTCCCCTACTGTTTCCACGCCATTAAATCCACCACCCACAACTACAAAAGTTAAAAGACTTTTTAGTAACTCTCTATTGTGCTCCTCTTCTAAATTACTGGCTTGTTCTAACATACTTATTATATGATTTCTTAAAATAAATGCATCATCAATTGTCGTCATGGTAAATGCATTTTCTTCTATATCAGTCATTCCAAAGAAATTATTTTCACTTCCCAATGCAATAACAAGGTAATCATATTTTAGTATACGTTGATTCAATGAAATTGGTTGAGATTGTTTACCAATTGAATAGCTTATCGTAACCTCTTTTTTATTGAGGTCTATTGATTTTACATTAGCTTCATAAAATTTGGCTTTTCTACAAAATAGCCTAACAGGTGTTACTATATGCCTTGTTTCTATCATCCCCGATGTCACTTCAGGAAGCATAGGAGTAAAAAGTAAGAAATTATCTCTACTAACTAGTGTAATATCTACATTTTCGTCATTATTAAACTTCTGCTGAACTCCTTTTAAAACTTCAATTCCTGCAAAGCCACTACCTAGAATAACTATATGTTTTTTTGCATTAGATGATGAGGAGGAAGAGTATAAATGTTTTAGCTTATGCTGATTTTCAGTGGTCTTAAGTAGATCTGTCGTAGTACTACTTTCTTTCGTAGCTTCTTCTTTAGTCGTTGAGAGCCACTCCAAACCACTAGCGAGTCGGAACCTTTTTCCGATCTCTGGGAGCATGATATAACCACCGTGCCACAGTTAAGTTCCTGTGTCTTGTATGAGTCACCTTAACCACCACACTCCCCTAGCCTGTCTATCTGTTTGTTTGTTACCATTAACTACTATGCTATGCAGCCCAAATCGATGGACTGACAGACTGCGACTACACCCACAACACTCAAAGTCTTGGTAACCAATCTAGTCTAGACAAATCATTTTTGGGCTATGTGTGTGTTCTATGCGCCATCTGACCGCCACACACACATGGTCCTAACAATTAATCAGTCTGTCCTAAGCTCAGACTCTTCATATAATATGTGGAGGCTATGGATGCCTACTTCCATTTCCCGTCATACCTGGACCCATCATCGGAATTTGGGTAGAGGCTAGCAATTTTCCGTTTCCAGGATCCACAAGTGCCCCATGTAGGGTGCCAGTGTTCATATCATACACCAATGCCGTGTATACGAGGTGTCCATTAACAGTTCCTAATCTAATTGAAATTGAATGGGCATTGGTTCCTACCGATTTT
>AF_2010_repII_A100DRAFT_1000094_pt1 | contig 13631 bp, 14 predicted proteins | sample AmaForreplIIA100_FD_9198 | JGI IMG/M metagenome (IMG submission 9198) | reverse complement strand
TCTCTGTGAAAGACTCGATTCACCAACTAAAGATGGTAACTCATTTTACGCAGATGAAATATTGCCGCAGGTGCGAGACTTTTTCATCACAATGGCACGTATTGTCCTTGCTGCGGGTACTTAGAATCCTATTTATCGGTGCAATGGTTAGACTGTTTTGTTAATGTACCATTTGTGCAACTACACCATCTATCTGAACTTGCCGATCCTGACATATAGTAAGTTGGTTTAGTCAACCTTGTTAGTAGGATATAATATGGTGTAGATTTGATGGAGCCCTCATGCCCTACCACCATTTGGCGTTCCTCAGAGACCAAAGTACTATTAACGTGGCATAGTTCTCACAGTCAACAACGGCTGAACCCGGCAATTAGATTAAAGGTTTCTGCATCAAAGCTTGTCAGCACCTTTTGTAATTCCTCACTAGGATTCCCGTATGCATCAAATCTACTTACCTTAGAGACCAGGAAAATCTTTGGAAGTATAGTCTGTGATGCAACGCTGTTATTATGAGTAAGTGCAGCCTCAGAATTTGCATAGGTTTCATGTACAATACATTTAGTCCCTTCTCTATTAAGGTAAAACTGATAATCTATTGTATCCGGCTCATTAGCTTCTACGGCTCTGCTCATATCCCGTACCAGTTTTCTAAATTCTTCTATTTTTCCTTCATCTATCATAAATTCTGCTCTAAAGCGTATCTGATTATTTGCCATGTCAAATAACCTCTCCTGACTTGCCAATTAAAACCAATTGGTAAATCCTAGGGTAGCTTTTAATACTATTTTTGGGATAACTATATTGTAAATTAACATATCAGAATATCCTTATGAGGATAAGATTAAGAGCGACGATAGGGTCAACTACAAAACTGTATATTCATCTGACGGACTAAATATTGGTGAAGTTGAAGCTGCATTCTCTGACTCTTTTATCGTGAAGCTAGAAAATGAAGAAAACATGGAGATAAAATATGAAATTCCTAGACTTGAAATATCAAGTCTTACAAATGACAGAATTACTCTTAAATTAAAACAGAGCGAGATAGATGAAAAATATCAGACATCATCAATCAGGAAAAGCTCAGAATAACCTGAAACAAAATATATTAGCCCGCAAATAAGTGCAAAAATAAAACATTTTACCTAATTGACTCAGCTTTGAATATCGGTAACTGTCCAAAAACGCTGGTATAACAGAAGACAAATTCATGATATCCAAGTGAACATTAGAAACAGGCATGAGCTATTTCTGCCCTAATCCTTTCAATTAGATGTTCTATAGCAACTGGTTTTTTGATAAAACATCATAAACTTGCCGATCGTGGGTCAATTACTTACCTGTAACAACATTAAGGAAGAGTCGAAACCAAAAGAATAGCTAATATCAAGAAAAATACACCTCTTGACATCATTCCACTGCTGGATAGGGCTATGTGTATATTTCTTCTTTATCTTTAGAATATTGTATTATTCTTCCTCATCATAAAACCTGACCGACTTTATGTTTACAAATTCAAGTCACAAGACATATTTTAATTTTAGATTTTGTCTCGCTTATTAACAACCCAGGCTTTCAGTAATGAAATTCACTATCCCCATAAATCTCCACTCATCATATACATCCTTATTTTATTCAATATTCCCCCCAATCCTTCTTTAGTAGCCTGTCACGCTTCTGTATTCTCTTAGGATCTTGATAGTCGCTTATCATGATGATAATAATACCTATACCTATGACTATTAGGCCAACAATGAAGGAAACCCACAGCGCAGTAGTATATTGCTCACTAGGTAGGACTGAGAATCCCCACACCGAACTAAGAAAGAGATATAGGCTAATAACAATAAAGGCTATTCCACCAAGTAAAATAAAGATGACTCCCTTTTTCATTTACTACTACCACCACACGTGATGGCCAGTATACAATGATGAATTACTACCGTTTATCTCATTTTTTATCACATTCTTAATATTAATAGTAGGTGGACTCTGAGGTATAGTTTGCTGGTTATTTCCTATATTATTCACTAGATTTTGTGACGGCATCTTTCAAGTAGTATCCTTCAGGCCACAATCTACGGGAGCAAAAACAGTGTGAATAGGTTATTTGACCCGGGAAAGTGTAAATTAAAACCATGTAACTAGCGTGCTGCTCGTCAGAGATGATTGCGTTAGAATGACCGATATTAACTAGAAAGTGTTATTATCTACAGCCAAAAATGGTATATTAACTAACTTGATTATTTCATTTTATTTTTGGTACCATACCTAAAGCACTTAGAGGTGACCATGAAAGGAAAATGAAATTAGGCGTGTTCTTTATTCCAATGATCAACAAACCTTTGTGTGTTCTCTTTTAGCTTGGAAAATGAATGTACGGTAAAGTAAAGCATAAATCGGCAGCCTATGTCGTCACACTCTTTGCAGTTATATACGAAAGACGAGGAATATCCATACGCTTCTCCTACTATACACTTTGATGCGCGCTTAAGATCGAAATACCATCGTAGCCATGTGATCGACAAAGGAACCGGTAGTTGTCGCCCTTCTAGTCTTTTAGCCCAATTAGGTGAGATATCGTTTAGAGTTAAGCCTCCTCCTTGTTCTTTGGTCTTTTGAAAAACAACTTGCCCCTGTTCCATTATAATATAATGCTTCTCATAATATTTGAAAATATGCAGGTATAGAGACTACAGCGTAGAAATAAACACAATTGTGCTGTAGGCTATGATTTGTAGATCAGCACAGTTTAATAAAAACATGGGTGATTAGTGCATAGATCAGCCTAGGATGATTAAGGCTGGGCTGAATAGGAAGGGCTTGGGTCATCTAAGTTTGTTATCATTCTTGTTATGGAGGGTTTTTCTTGTCCCGACGGTCATTTTAGGCGGTCTATCTAGCTGTTTAAAGCATTTTTTACGTTTGAAATCATCCCACACATTATAAACTGAAAGTTAATGAAAAAATAACTTAGAATCTTCGTAAAATCTTTGGTTTTAGCATTTCTGGGTGGACTTTTAATTCCCTGATCAAAGAGAGTAATTTCTGTTTATCCTGTGGGATAGTGCCACCAATTGAATATACGTTCGATGCATGGTTTGCCCTAAATATTACTGGTGTCGCAGGATTAAAATCCAAAATAAGCCTCTCGAGCTCTTCTAGAACTTCAATATCATCCAATGCGGCAAAAGGCTCACCAAATTTGTTCATAAACTCATTATAAATTCCATCTTCTAAATACAATGTCAAAGCACCTAGATAATCAGGAGCAATTTCGCTTATGATTCTACCAGTATCACGAATATGTTCTTCAGTATATGTTTTCCCACCAAGTCCCAGAATTATCATACATGATAAAATATAACCATGTTGTCTTGCTCTTTGGCAGCTCTGAATAATTCCCTTGTTAGTTGCACCTTTGGTTACTTTCTTTAAAAGGGTATCATTACCAGTCTCGATTCCTAAATAGAACATACCAAGTCCAGCTGCTCTTAATTTATCCAACTCATCGTCTTTCTTTTGCAAAATATTTTTTGGCATTGCATAACATGAGATTCTTTTCAAATTTGTGAATTTGGTATGTAAATAACCCAAAATTTGAATCAATTTGTCAGTAGCAACGTTCAGTGCATCTCCATCGGCAAGAAAAATCCGTTGAGTCTGCGGGTATGCATTTGCAACTAAATCTATTTCTGATTTTATCTCTTCCCATGGTCTTTCTATATATTCTTTGGTACGATACATATTACAAAATGAACATTTGTTAAAAGAACAGCCTAACGTAATCTGAAATATCATTGAATTTGCTTCAGAAGGCGGCCTGTAAAGTGGATAATCATAAAGAATTTCCATTACATACGTCTAAATTTGATATCACATTTAACTTATTCTATTATGTAATATCATGCCTTACTATAGCCTCTTTTGACGGCTCAAAATTTTGTTAAATAGTCATAACAGTAGCACGAGTATCCCGTCTGGTGACCAGACATAAACGTAAATGCATCTATTGTTGAGGGAAAACAACAGCAGGAATAGCACTAATAACACGAGTTTCTATAACTAAAGCAAAATACGCTTTCCGATTTCTTGAACTAAAATATTAAAAAGTCTTGCTCAAGAATGGGGGATCAAAGTAAGTCAATGTTGTTTTAATGTGATCGTTTAATTAATTGTATTACGTCATTCCATATTGGACGTCAATGTCAAAATCGTCTAGTGAATTGGCTATGTTATTTAAGCCACTCTTGGCAGCAGGAATCATAATTCTAGCATTTGGCATAATCTGCATTTGGATTGGGACCAGCGTCATTTCACTCAAAGAAGAAGGCGATGGCTTTAAGATCATTGGTACAAGGTTCTTGGTTGGGGCAGCTGTTTCAATTGGTCTTGGTTTCCTAGCTAAATATTTCATGCTTATTAAGTATATTTTAAGGCAATTCCGTTACAAAAGAAAACCAGAGGAGGACAAGTATTCTGGGTGGCATAAACCCTAATCCGGGATGATATGATTTTGATTCATCTAGTGTTGAGAAACACCCCAGAATTTGCCATAGCATCACCGTTAATTCCATTAGAGCCGTGAGTAGCAATACCATTGGCGCCATTAGTATTATTGCCGTTTGCGCCATTGGCACCATTGGCCCCGTTAGAATTACCACCGTTAGCACCATTAGCATTAGCACCATTGGCGCCTTTTACATCAGCACCACTAACAATGATACTAATACCACTAGCATTCTGTTGCGGTACTAACGCAATTACGTTTCCTATGACTAGCGCTGTCATCAGACCAATTATGAGTGCCAACTCGTTCATTTCTTATATGATACTGGTTTAGATGCTATATCTGAAGTACTTCACAGAAACTCCTAGTACTTTACTAGAAATTATCGATATATTTATAGACTAATATATTCATCATAGATGAGTAATTCTCGTTCTTGTACTAATCTAATCTAATCTAACGCTATTGTTAACATCAGCATCTCAATATGACATGATGTTGCCTCGAATTCAGGCTGGTATGTTTCTGCTATCATAATTTTCTTCTACTTCTCTGATATTGTCAGGTATCCTCCCGTTAGCACTTGATATTTTGTGTCTTGCTGGATTGATCGAGATAAATTATCAAGAAGGCAGAAAAAAGTACATCCCGTACTTTAAAAAATAATTCTATATGAGAGTAATTGATGAATTAGACGCTCAAGTGTAAGATAATGAACTCCATTCTCTAGACAAGCTATCCACAGGACATCGAGAGTACAGTCAGAGCCACGAGGACTGGATAATCGCCTTAGTAAGTTGTACCTTTGGTTCTATCATAATTTGATCTTTTGTTCCGACTTCGACTACACAACCGTTATGGAGAATCATTATTTTATCTGCCATATTGAAAGCTTCATTTGCGTAGTGAGTCACATAGATCATTGGAATCTTGAGCCTGTTAACTATAGTCCTAATTTCCTGCATCAATATGAGCTTAATTGTGAAATCCACATTTGCAAATGGTTCGTCCATAAGTAGAAGGCGCGGTTCTGTTAGCAGAGTCCTGGCTAATGCTACTTTCTGCCGCTCTCCACCACTCAGACTTTGAATATTTCTTGTTAATAACTGTTCTATACCTAGCATTGACATCATTTCTTTTGTTCTTATGATGGATGCTCTATCTTTTCGATGCTTTAATCCAAATGTAATATTTGAAAAGGCATCCAAATGGGGGAATAGATATAATCTCTGGAATACATATCCTATTTTCCTTTTCTCTAAAGACATTCCGTTTAAGAGAGTTTTATCAAGAAAAATTTTCCCCTGATCTGTCTGTAATATTCCAGCGATTAGATTCAGGAGAGTAGTTTTTCCTGATCCATTTCTTCCCAAAACTACGAGTATTTGTGCGTCATTGACTTCCAAACTTAAGGGACCGAATCGGAAACTACCCAATCTCTTGGACAGTTCTTCAATAGTGATCATAGTATCATTGCTCGGCAGAAACAGATGAAACTAAATTTGTCTTTGTACGTCCTCTAAGATTCATAATCCAAAACCAGAATGCAAGGGAAGCAAATGAGAATACTAGAACAATTAGGATTCCCGGCATTACAAGCTTAAGTCCACCTAACGCATTGTATTCCCATAGCTGTATTGAAATAGTCTTCGGATTATATGCGACCATGACATTAGCCCCGAATTCGCCAATAGCTCTTATCCATGCTAGGGTGATCCCTGCTACTATCTCCTTCGCAGCTAATGGAATGGTGACAGTGAGAAATGTCATAAAGGCTCCTCTACCAAGAATTCGAGAAGCATATTCATAATTTAGGTCAACTTTTTCTATGCCAGCAGAAGCGGTCAGAACTACAAATGGAGAGATCACGTAGACCTGTGCTAAGACGATCCCTATTGTTGATTGGGCTAGTCTTAAGCCTAAATGCTGAGCAATCGCACCTAAAGGTGAATCCTCTCCATAGATATTAAGAAGCAAAGCCCCAGAGATAAGTGGGGGTATGGCTAGAGGTATAGCTGCGGCCATTCTGAGCAGTGGAATAACCTTGGAACGGCTCCTTGCTATAAGGTATGCCAGTGGCAATCCAAACACTACACATATAGCAGTTGATGCTGTTGCGGTCTCCAAGCTAAGCAGCATTGCAGATGCTGTTTGAGGACTTAGCAAAGATGTTAGGTCCAAAGTGTTAATTTTTAAGACTATCCCAAGTATAGGAAGCATGGTATAAATTAATAGAACTGAGGCAAGTCCAAGAATTAGAATTGTAAATGGGGTCAAAGTTTCTCCGACATATCCAACATTCTATGTAGACTATGATGCATATTTCATCCTGAAGCCTAGACCCGGGATTCCTTGTGGTATTGCAGTCTTATTTCCACCTGCAGTTATAGGTAACAATTTAAAACCATCATTCTGAAAGATCCTTTTTCCTTGATTAGAAAGTAGAAACTTGACGAATTGTATTGCGCCTTCTGTATTTCTAACAGTCTTCGGAATGGTGACATCAAATACTATTGGTTTACCAAAGTTTAGAGATCCATTCAATTGCGTGCAACTGGCCTGCTTGTAATAACTAGCAAAAGTAGGATCGCCGAGATTTATCTGCGCTGGAAGGCTAATAAATGGAAATCCCCTCTCAATTGCTTCATGTTTGTAGGCTGGGATTGCATCGGCTTCTCCTGTTTCTAACAATGTTAATAGAAGCTCTTCTGGGCGCAACTGGTCTGGATTTCTTTCTCCTTTTAGTACTAGAGAGCTTAGGGTAGAGTTATGGTATAATATACCAGCAAGTTTCGTTGTTATAATAGTATAACAACCTTTAGGATCTAGCAATGGATCTGATCGTAGGAATCTGAATCCTGGTTTTGCGAGAATATCGTACCATGATACGGATCCCGTCTTTGCTTTTTCAAAGCCTGCTGCAAATTGACTGTTTGGATTATATGCGATAACTAACTCATCTGACGCAAAACTAAGGTACCATTCTGCTAAAGAAGGATTATTGTCAATAAGTCTAGTTATTGGCTGTTCGCCGACACTAATGAAAACATCTGGAAACCTTTGTTTATCTATTATCATATTGGTGTTCTGAATTGAACCATGGCCTTCCCCTTTATAGTCATACCCCAAATGGTTGAAAGCAAGACCTATCTTGGTCTCCATAATTGATATCAGTGACCCCGCATAGAGGACATTTACTTCTCCTCCCGTGGGGGTTATTGTCGATATTCCTTGAGCGCTGACTGTTTGGTGTTTATAATCCGAATAAGAATGAGACGATAAAACTATTATCAAAATCGGAATTATTAGTAAAAGAATAGTTATTAGAGCTATTCGATCTGGACTTATTATATGCATCCTTCTCAGTGGATTCAATTGACCACTTCGTAGTCTTTCTACAATAAATAATTATTTGGCTAGGGATCGGGCGGTACTTAATAAAGTTGGAGACAAGAGAGGAATTCGATAAGATATTGGGGTTTGGTTTGCAGCACCAGACAGAACAGCACCGGCAGCAGTATCACTAACCGTAAAAAATTTATCTCCACCCATTAGTATGGGATGGGATGAATATGATCCGAACGAAAACGATTGTAGTGGTCGTAATTGCTATAGGAACAATAGAACTAACGACAACAATTATGAGCAGCGCAGTAGCACAGTCAATAAGCCATCCAAATGGGGCACACACTGATTGTCTCTCCCGAGGTTTAATTCCTGGTTGTTCACCTGGACAACATATCAATATTAATACGCCAGGTGGAACGAACATACTAGGAAAACCTCACCTACCTCAAATCGGTGGGGCAAGTACTGGAGATCCTCATAGTAGTAGTGTCTGTAACCCAGAAACAGGAAACCCCCATGCTGATCCAACCATAACTCCTCCCCCGGGGTCGAACTTCGGATGTTAACACATCAGACCATACCCCTACCTTTTTGTTACTTCATTCCTTAATAGATAGATCAAAATCAAGCCATTCGTGAAAATATATATCAATGACGATGGATCAGATGATATAAGTAAGTAAGTAAATGGGTAAGTTTTCTAGGCAAGAAACAAGCAATACCACTAACTAACTAACTTCATAGACACACACATATGCATACATATGCATACAAAAGAGATTTAATATGCTTTTTTGGACCAGAAAATGTTGTCTACCTGTCAGAAAGTGAACGTTCATACCTTAATTATCGGAGATTCATCGTCCATGTCTGAGATTGAATCAAAATCAATTCACTTGGTAATTACTTCTCCTCCTTATTGGAATCTTAAAAAGTATGGAGAAGAGGGATTAGGTCCTAATCAAGCTTATATAAAGTACTTGTACGAAATCCAAACTGTTCTTAAAGAGGTAAAGCGTGTAATGGCGTCAGGCAGATTTGTTGTTATTAACGTTGGGACTGCTGTGTCAAATGATGGAATGAAACCTATAAACTCAGACATAATAAAAATGATGGAAGATCTCAATTTCACCTTTAAAAAAGAGATTATTTGGGTCAAACCTAAAGGTACACAGGGTTTATGGCAGCGTGGTGTAACGAAATTCCTGAAAAGTGAACCATACCCGTGTTTCCTTAGTTTAAATATAATGCATGAATACATCCTGATATTTCAGAACGATGGACAAATACAAATACCTATCAAGGCGGAACACAGATTATCAGAAGAATTCATTAAGAAAGTTTCATGGAGTGTTTGGGAGATCGGCGTGTCAAATACTAAAGGGCATCCCGCACCATTTCCTGACGAAGTACCATCAAGATTGATACAATTATACACTTTTCAAGGAGAGACTGTCCTTGATCCATTCGGTGGAAGTGGAACGACAATGAAAGTTGCTAGAAATCTGAAACGAAATTCTATTGTTTATGAGATTAATACTGATTATATTGAGCTCATCAAACAGAACGTAGGATGGAATTCGCTACTTTATCCAGACACAAGGTATGAAATTAAGATCAGAAAATCCATTACAAGCTGAATTAGAAAAAATAAAACAGCTCTGTACCTTAGATTGGGAACTAGAAGATGTTAACACTGAATATTATACACATAGATATCATCCGTATTCAGCAAAATATATTCCTCAAATTCCAAACCGATTAATATCTAATTTTACCGAAAGAAACGATCTTGTACTGGATCCGTTTGTTGGCAGTGGAACTACTTTGGTCGAGTCGAAAGTCTTGGGTAGAAATGCAATAGGTATTGATATTAACCCGCTTGCATGTTTAATATCGACAGTTAAAACTAGGATTATTGGAATAACTACAGCAAGGGAGATTTCGGACTTTTTGATATCACTGCGTAACGACATATCACGTCTACGAGAGGATATCACGGTTTTTGACGCTGAAGATAAAGAACTGAATATAGACAATCTTTATACTAATAATTTGCATCACAATATAACAAAATGGTATCATAGGAATGTCATCTATGAGTTAGTGACGATTAAAAATAAGATTGACACAATAACAAATATTGAGGCAAAAGAGTTTCTACTCGTAGCCTTCTCCTCCATCTTGAGAAGTATTTCTAATGCTACAAGCGGATTTGGGAATCTAATGATCAACAAAAAAGCTCCTCCTAAAAAAAGAATATTCGAAAAGTTTTCGGCCTGCGTCAAAAATATGACCCAGGGTATGGTTGATTTCGGTAAGGTGGCCACCGAGTCTCAAACAACTGTATTTAATCACGACAGTAGAAAACTTGAATTCGTTAACGATGAGACAATAGATTTTGTTTGCACACATCCACCATACATGGCTGCAGTTCCCTATGCAGAATATCAAAAGTTGTCTTTATGGTGGTTAGGATATAACCAGTATGATTTAGAAAAGTCGTTGATTGGAGGTAGACGCAATAGGCTCGATACCCCTGAACGATTCTTATATGATATGACTAAGTCGTTACTGGAGATGAAAAGGGTATTACGAAGGAAAAAATATTGTTGCATAACTATTGGCAACCCTGTCTACTGCGGCAAAATCTGGAATCTGAATAACTTCATAAGAGATAGTTCAATCGATATCGGTTTTACCTTTCTAAGAGAAATTAGCCGCGGGAAGTATCATTCTACAATGGGTAAAATGAAGGAAGAATTTATACTAATATTCAGGAATGATTGAGTTGTGTGTTCTGATTGCTTCTGAAATCTGGTTTCCAAAAGTAGGTTTACTACATTTTTACCCATTTGAAAGAAAACAAAATCTGCAGAGAGTTGATCTTTCACCTCAATAACAGATAGATAGTAAAGTGTCTCTGAGTTAATCTTTTATACTCCATTCAAATGTTTTCATCCAACATTTTAAGCTTGTTTGTTTTAAGAGTCAGAACTACTTTTCTTTTACACACAAGATGGATAATTTTCTTTAATACTATCATGTTAACTGTAATACATTGTAACTTGAGGAGCATTTTTGGTGATATTCATAGGATTAGATACCTCCTATGAAAATAATCAGACTTTTTGTTTGTTCGTAAGAACTCCATCTCGTCTGAGAATGTATATAACTCTAAATACATACGACTGTTTTGCCGACAAGGGCATTACTAATGTTTCACCGTCTATCTCGAGTATCTTGGTTTTTACTTCTGAAATTAAGGATTGTCAAATATGGTTTTCGACTTCCGAGAAGTGGCCTTGATTAGTCTCATTATCCAATATACTGCATGAAGAGTTAACTAGGCCTTCCGATTTGACCGTGTCAAGATCATCTCAAAAGGGCTTTTCATATTATGAGAGGTCAAACGAAATTCCCTTGCACCATTCTTGATTATTGTCTTCCATTTGTTTTCTCCTTGCTGATGATCATACCACATTTCTCAGAGTGTTTCCATTCAATGTCCCATCTAGCCTGACAGAGTTGTGATAAAACCGAGATCCCGACAGAATTTTTGCATCGACTTTCTTGGTAACATTAATTTAATACTAGTGAAGCTATACAAAATGGTATAGTACTGATGGAACAGCAGAGATATAATTCTAACAGTTTTTATCGGCATATTATTGCAAATTCTCTATTTACTACCAGACAAATACATATTATTTCGAGAAAGCTGGAAAACCGAGGAGCTGTGGAGAACATTAGTTCCGGTGCCTATTACAGACAGGTAAAACAATGCAGAACCAAGTTGGTAAGATTGCTATACAGCATAATTCTTCTAAAATGCATCGGGGCCCTGGATAAAGAAGCATTTTCTGTGATCGAAAGAATGGTATCACAAATACAAGTGATATTGAATCAGGAAGCAAGTGATAATTTAGTGCCTGAAAACGTGATGTCTGTGATTGAGCAGTTAGTAAAAAGAATGTGTAAAGTGTGAAGCAATATTACTCTGCAAGATTATATCACGGCATATCACCTTCTACGTAGCATGTCCCTTGAAACGTTACTTAATGAGAATACCGTGATATATGCTCTAGGCTCGTTTTTTACCGGCATGGCAAGTGTGATATTGTATTTGAACCTGAAAGTTTTCTTCAAGAAATCCCCTTACGAGATTGACAATAGCTTGGCTGAGGCAGTTGTATCTGAATATTCAACGAGATTGGACGAGTTTAAGAGAATAATCGGTGAGTTAAAAGCTAAAGTTGACACTATCGAGCTACTTGCGCTACAACGTCCTACGTCACAAGCATCGACAGATGCTGTCGCTGCAGCCGCTTCTGCAAATGTTACTGCCAATGACCTTCTCATTAATAGAAATGATAGCATTTCTCGTGATGCGAACCAAATATCACGATCCGAATCACAGATCTTTGGGGGATATCAAACTGATGTGATGTCATCAGCAAAAAACATCACGCCGCCGCCGCAGCAGCCATTAGTCTACTCATCTGAGAAAAATACTCCTTTCATGCGTCACAACACTCCGGATTATATATTGAAACTATTGTCTGACAAACCCAGAACTTCAAGAGAAATCCAAAATGCGATAGGTAGAACACGGGAGCATACATCACGGCTTATGAGAAAGCTTTATGAACGTAATTTAGTCGGCAGGGACAGTAATAGTAAACCATTCAAGTATACCATTACGGACGCTGGCCGTAGGCAATTACTATCTCATAATAATACACCGCACGAAATAACATCTACTCCTGATATGGATATTCACTCTGAGCCTGCGCCTACTCAATTGAATGTAGCTACTCGTTAACAGGCACGCTTACTTAACATATTCACACGAGAATTTGATAATTTAATAATAAGAAATTTTGATTTCGTTAACTTACAATGAGAGATGTTTATTTGCATATTAACAGCATCATTGTAATTACCAAATTCAAAAAGCACACAAGAATTTTATAGTTCCAGTGGAAACAAAGGGGTCCAATTCAATGACATTAACATTGTTAACAGCCATCTTAACACTCCAGTGGAAACAAAGGGGTCTTTCGTTTCCCTTTTTACCCTTCTACAAGAATAACTGTTAACACCTTGTTAATATCATTCCCTTGTTGATTTGTCCCACACCCCATCGTTTCGAATCCAAGTATATTCTCATATATTATTAATAATAAAAGAATAATTTTATTCTAATAGTTAATAATAATTGATTTAAGGATTTAAAAGCAAATGTTAACATGTTGTTAAGGTAATATAACATAATATTAGATCTCTTTCTTATATTAGAGAGGAAAGATAGGGGTGTGTGCGTGTCTATATGCATTTAGTAGTGATTGAATTACGTCTAAGGAGTAATAAGATTTGAGTGATGATATTCTTGATAGCATATTCGAAAAAGTTACTGAAGGAAAGACGCTCATTAAGAGTCGCCGGACATTAACTATAGACTACGTTCCTGAAAAACTTCCGTTCAGAGACGAGGAAACAAAAGCAATTGCACAAACATTATCTGTGGTTTTGAAAGGTGCAAGGCCTTCGAACTTATTGTTATTTGGGAAACCCGGTACCGGAAAGACAGCAGTCATAAAAAATGTACTTCAGCGTCTACATAAGAAGGCTAAGGATCTTGGGATAGAAGTTACAGTACCATTTGTAAACGCCAAAACAGCTAACACTGGATATAAAGTTCTTTACGAAATTGCCGAAAGTATGGGAATTAATAACGAGGAAGAAAAGAAATTACAAGTACATTTTACTG
>AF_2010_repII_A100DRAFT_1000093_pt1 | contig 13643 bp, 18 predicted proteins | sample AmaForreplIIA100_FD_9198 | JGI IMG/M metagenome (IMG submission 9198) | reverse complement strand
ATTGAACGCACTCTTCTGCAATACCATTCTAACAACAATTTAAGATATAAACCCATATAAGAATGAAAAAGATAGGTTAGCTAGATTGTGAATGATTAAAAGTTTCAGAAAGTCATCTAGCTCTTCTCAACCTTGTTGTTGGAAGCTTGTGTCACTATAGGCTATGAATATTTTTGAATAGCCTAGTGAATAGGTACTTTCTATACTAATTTACTTTAAGTATCTGGTAATGCTATAGGTAACGACCGATTAAATGATTCTCCTTTGGCGCGAGGGATGGATAAAACCATTAACCGAGTATGAAATAGGTTCGGAGATATGTGCCTATTGTAAAGAAAGGTTCGCCGAACTGGACTACGTTACGTCATGCGAATTCTGTGACGCTGGCATAATGCACGACAAGTGTGCCAATACTCACATTAGCGGCCATCACACCCACGAACTAAATGCAAAAGTTTCCGCTCATAAAGATAAACGACTGCATGATTACCAATGAAAAGACTGTGTCAGCACTTATCATATAACCAGCAACGAGTAAAGCCAGTGTCGCTGTTGATTACCGGAGGATCTTTTCTACAGATATCCATGGCGTGGGGACACCGCTCGTAGAAACGACACCCTGTCTGAGGGTGTGTCAAATCTGGCGGGTTGCCCCTAATGAATCGCATCTCCTTTTTATTAGCATGAATCGTAGGAATGGCTGATATCAATGCCTGGGTGTACGGATGTTTTGGGTTTTCGAAAATTTCCGAAGCTTTCCCGAATTCTATTAGTTGACCCGCGTACATGATCCCGATCTTGTCTGCGATTTCAGAAATAATTGCCAGATCATGTGTAATCAAGACTACCGTCATGCCGTTTTCCTTTTTTAGTCTCTTTAGCACATTAATTATTTGTGCCTGCACGAGCATGTCCAGTGCAGTCGTTGGTTCATCGGCAATAACTATCTCCGGTTTCAAAAGTAGTGCCATTGCTATAACTACTCGCTGTTTCATTCCACCACTTAATTCGTGGGGATACCTCCTCGCTACGGATTCATCGAGTCCGACTTGCTCCAGAGATTCTGAAATGATCTTGTTTGTGTTCCCTACAAAGTGGTATTGTCGCATAATTTCATTCATCTGATCTCCTATTGTATAGACTGGGTCAAGAGCGTTCATTGCGCCTTGGAAAATCATGGCGATTCTTTTCCAACGAATAGTTCGGTCAAAATCTGATTCGGAAAGCTCAGACACATCAAGTCCATCGACTGTAATTTTTCCTCCTACAATTTTGCCCGGAGGTTGTAAAGAGCGCAAAAGAGAAGATCCGAGAGTACTTTTTCCACATGCAGACTCACCGGCTATGCCTAGAGATTCGCTCTTGTTTATAGCAAAAGTGAGATCATCTACTGCCCTTACCACGCCTTTACTAGTGAAGTAGTAGGCTTTCAATCCGACGACGTCAAGCTTAGCTTGCTGTGGTTTGATCATGAACTAATAGTATTTACCTGCAAGCGTATAATAACCAATCCAATCGAATTCAGATAATAGAGGACAGACTAGTTAAGTACTTCATGTCCAATTATGTAAATCCTTTCTAGGAAGCTATGTATAAAGTGGTGTCAAATACTTATCCATGAGTATCTCAGGATTGATGAGACCAGCTAACACCTTCTTCATGGCGGCCGGCCTCGTCATCATGATCATCTTTGTTCTAATCCCTCAAGGAAACTCTAACAACGGAATCTTTATGGGTAGCGATTCATCCAGCACGAATACGAGTACGACTCTCCTTTATCCTCACGTCGCGGCTCTATCTGACCTCGCTTCGCCAAACTCAATTGTGGGACTGAGCCATCACATTGCTAGCACCGTATTCTTTCGTTCTTACGGGTCGGCGAATGGAATCTTTACAGTGTCAGCATTGCGACCTGCCGCCTTGACTGAAACCAGAGGGAACATTCAAACCAACAGCTCAGTAATCAGAGATGTCACATACACTTCTAAGTTTGAATGCGGATCTGTAGCAGGGAATGATGGCCCATTGAGACCAGGACACTATGATACAGACGTTAGCATTTTCAATAGGCAAAACTATCCGGTCTCCATCCTTTGGAACGTAGTTATAAATGATGCCAAGAGCTCGACCTCCATTTTGAAGAATCTCCAGCCGCAGACTTCTACACGTATTATATGCAAAGATATAGCACAGTTATTCAACAATTCAAATTCCACAGACGGTTTGGTAGAAGGATTTGTCGTGATACGACCGCAAGTAAACACAAGCGGGTTGGGAGCATTAACAGATAACACTGCAACTGCTTTCTCACGTCCATTGTCGAAGGGTGAGCTCAATTTGTTAGACGTCCAAGTATTTTACACCGCGAATGCACTTGTATCTCTTCCTAGAAACATAACTATGGATAAGGTACTCTTTTCTGTCGTAAATGATTCAACAGGAAAAATTCCACCATCGTTGCTAAGAAAAACGCTGGATATTACGCTAGAATCGCAGGTAAACCAAATCCAAGACCCGGAATCTCAGGTTAGAGACATTTTGGCTGCAAAGTATCAATTGTCAAATATAGAGCGAGCAAATCTCGAGATAAAAATAATTTCAGTTAGCCTGGGAACAAGTAGCATGATAGACGACCATGCAATATCTTCGTCCCAGATCCCACCACAATATGACTAGGAATTCTATAGTCAAATCAAAGCCAAATATATAATTGGGCTTACTCATAACATGGTTTATGATAAGTGGTTTTAGTTGAAGACGCCGATTTGTTCTTTTGATGCAAAGACTGGAGTGTTATGTGCCAATTGTGAGGCTAGACTAGAGTCGGGTCATTTGACTCCTGCAGAAATCGAGGTATCGATAAAATTGACAAGACTTGCGGAGCAAGTACAAGAAGTGAACAAATTTACCATCGTCGGCGCGGCCAGATCGGAAGGTGATTGGGTTCTTTTTCTTCGCGGTCCCGATATTAGTTACTTAAGATCAAATTCCGAATTGCTAAAGAGGGTTGAGGCGGAACTTGATGGAGCCGTGTGGCTGGTCGAAGCACAAGCAACAGATAGGAGATTTATGGAAAATCTTTTTTTTCCGGCAAAAGTGCTTAGTATGAATTTTTTTTGGTTACCTGATGGTAAGAAGTTGACTAGAGTACTAATCGATCAAAAAGATCCAACAAACGACCCTAAGGCTCTCCGAATTCAGGAGATCGCCAAGATGCTTAGGAATATTGAATTAATTATAGAATACGAGTCCTAGAGCAGGCAGGGAAGAGAACGACATGGGGGGCTTCGATAGCATTCACAGGACACATTACACCAATGAATTGCATGAAAGATATATCGGTGAGATCGTAAGTGTCGCCGGCTGGATCGAAGATATCCGGGACATTGGCAAAGTCGCGTTTCTAACAGTTAGGGATGTACATGGAGCAGCTCAGGTTCTTCTCTCTGGCGATATTCTAAAGCTGGCTAAAAATACCCCTAGGCAGAGTGTGATTGTCGTGTCAGGCTTTTTGCAGCCCGGAAAATCGACAGATTTTCCTCTCGAGATAAAGGCCGAGAAGATTAATATTCTTTCTAAGGCTTCCCATCCTCTCCCGATCGATCCGACCGGCAGGGTTAAGTCGGGTTTAGACAAGCGACTGGATTTTAGAGCGCTAGATTTGAGAAATCCTAGAACGTCATCGATTTTTTTGCTCAGATCAGCGGTCCTAGATAATATCAGAACAACGTTAAGATCAGAAGGTTTCATAGAGGTAACTACCCCTAAGCTAATAGGTAGTGCTAGCGAGGGCGGTGCCAATCTGTTCGGCTTAGACTATTTTAATAAGCAAGCGTACTTGGCTCAGAGTCCGCAGCTTTACAAAGAGCAACTAGTCTTGGCCTTGGATAGAGTGTTCGAAGTGGCACCCTACTTTAGAGCAGAGAAGTCACACACAGTTAGGCATTTAGCTGAATTTGTTAGTGTAGATATCGAGGCAGCTTTCGTGAATTATGAAGGGGCAATGGACGTAGCCGAGGATGTAATAAAGAATGCCTTCGATATCGACAAACTGAGGTCTAAATCACTAGGTCGTTTGATAAATGACAAAATAGAAACGGCACGTCCGAAATTTCCCATTGACAGGCTTACATACGAACAGTGCGTTGAAGAGCTAGCGAAAGCAGGGGAGAAAATTGAATTCGGACAGGATCTGTCAGATGCGTCGCTTAGAAAATTGGGCGAAAAGCATGAAGGATTTTATTTTATCAAAGACTGGCCTCTTAAATTGAAACCCTTTTACATCCATGAAAAAGGAGGTGATCAGAAACTTTCTCAATCTTTCGATCTACAGTATGGTTACTTGGAGTTAATCTCTGGAGGTCAAAGGCAACATGACCCCCTAAAGTTACGCCAGAGATTGTTGGAGCAAGGATTAGATCCTGCGGGGTTTGATTCCCATTTGAGAGTTTTCGAATATGGAATGCCTCCCCATTCGGGGTGGGGCCTGGGATTCGATCGGCTGATGATGGCTATGACCAGTTCTGATAATATTCGAGAAACAGTATTGTATCCAAGGGATACTGAGAGAATTATTCCATAACACAGATTTTTACTTCGATCAAGTGATCATCAAAAATAAATGCCCTTGACTCATTCGTCGTAGTCGAATATATCAACCAAACGACGGGATTGATCTCCATGAACCTCTTGTCAGTCGCTGAAGGGATGGGATCAGAGGGATGCGAGTGAAATATTCCGACAATCTCCATATCCCGAGATTCAGAGAATTTATACGCTTTGATAAGATCGTCCGGCTTTATGCTAAAGGATACAGGAGACGAGTCATTGTTGTTTACAAGGATCAAATCTCGTACAACAGTCTCCTCGCAATTTTCCCCTTTAGTTTGTCCCAGCAACAACGCACAAGACTCCAATGGTAAAGAGTTGTTTGCCAGGGATATCAGGGATCCTAATTTGTCTCCGCTCAAAAAAACGCTTGGTAACATTTACCTGGATATAAATTGAGCGTTCCTATTTTATTAGTGTACCAACTATGTCCAATAAAGATAAAATTTAGCTCCTTTTCAATAACCGGATGAATGGATAGAGTCAGACGAATTTCAATGGTGATTTTGGAACGATATCCGGAAAAGTTTGGTACGGACTTTAATCAGAATAAAGATACTCTTAAACAGCTAGTGGTTGTGAGATCTAAAGTGCTCAGGAATAGAATAGCCGGCTATATCACGTCACATATTCGCAAGGAAAATCCTGAAAAAGTTTCTAGTTCTACGGAAACTACCGAACCTGAAAAACAACAGAACAATCGTAAAGCATGATAAAACTATTACTACTCGGGGGCTTGAAAAAAGCTGTCGGTAGCCCGTCAGTTAGTTTAGAGCAGTCAAGTATATCGATCTCTGAAATATTGACTTCATTGAAACAGGCAGTCAAGGATCCTAGAATTTTTAACCCAGGCAATATTCTCGTAGCGGTGAATGGCATCGAATGCTCTTTAATTGACGGGAACGAGACTGTGGTAAAGAGTGGAGATACCGTTACAATAGTGACAGTTGTACATGGAGGGAGCCAGAAAGATGTATGAAAACGAAAAATCCTGCTTTCCATCGCCGGTATACTGCCTTCGTAAATCTGTTTTATTGATTGTCGAATTACTACTTTGAGTAATGATAGGTAACAGTTGAAAAAGACAAGAGTCACCCACATTGAAAGAAGTCTAAATAAGGATTTAACCTCTTCACTGGTAGGAAAAACCCTTCTTGAATCCACAGTACAGGACGCATAAACTTGGCGATAACTTTGTGATGGTTATAGGAGTTTCCAAATTTGATGTCGCAAAAGAATGGGAATTGGTTAAAGAATTGCACGCAGCTTCAAATGGAGCCGTTTCTATACAAGCTGTACGTGCTGACGCCGTTTTTGGAATTGACCATATTCTCGAAGTGTTAAAAATTAGTCTCGAGGCAGAAAAGAGAAATATCAAATTAGTAAGCAGAACTGAAATGGATCTCCTCCTAAGAGTATCATGTACGAATCAGCTCTCAAAAGCATTAATAGATGCAGGATTAACGAATCGAACCCCTGGNTGCTTTATTCTTTTTTCGNGGGATAGGACGATGTTGATGAAAGTTGCTGAACACATCTGTGGCTNGGACGTAAAAGTAGATAACTCTGTTTTAAAGCCGACAAAAAGAAAGCAAGAACTGATATGCAAGTATCTGGGGGCTCNGATTAAACAAGAATTTATCGCCCTACCCATCTTTCACAAGTTTCCTGTCCGAGAGGGCGGCTCTCCTTATTAAGTAGAAATCCTACGCTTTTCTCTGACCGAGCTAAATATTTCATTTCGCCGCAATACTGAAAGCCCAACCCGTCGTCCAATTACCTCCACAAGTACCGTCCAGGCAGGGTCTTCGAGATCAACTTTGTTATGAATCTTCTGTGCTATAGCCTTGATTATATCAGAAGAACGCAAAGCAGTACATCTCCTTTCCACAGTTATCCTAAAAGTCTCCCGCTCTTGCATCTTGGAACAAAGTGTAGCTGCGGCGGCCCTAATTGTGTCCAAGCTATCCTCAATATTGGCAGCCTCCACTGGTATAAGCCTAAGAATATATCTTACACGCCATGGTTCGTCATATACTAGATTTCTGATCCTCCGAACAACGTTAAGTATGTCAAGCGTAGTTCGTGCAACCAAAAGCCCTGAAATTTCAGTAATGTCTGATTCCGGTTTTGAATCACCGAAAAAACTGAGAATTTCGTGGAGTTCTTTTTGGGCTTCAGGTTCTCTGTGCCTGTAAGTTGAAATTAGAAGATTAAAGTCCATAACCTGAGAGTACCTTTGAGATTTCGATTGATGAAATTGCTCCTTCCCGGATTAATTTGGGAACCGAGCCCGTCAGATCTAAGACTGTTGATTCAACACCTTTTTTGATCTTTCCTCCGTCCAAGATCGCGTCAAAACCAGTCAACTGGGATAAAATTACTTCCGAAACTGACTTCGAAGGGATCTTTCCCGTTTCGTTCGCACTTGTGCCGACGATGTACTTACAATGTTTGAGCAGGGCCGCTGCGCATTTGTTGTTTGGAACCCTAACTCCAATCGCACTCTTTCCGCCCGTAACGTATTTGGATATTCTTGGATCCAAAAGGGGAGAAATGATTGTGAGGGCTCCCGGCCAGAACATAGTAGCCAGATGCTTGCCGATCTTGCCGAGTAAAGCGATCCGTTCCACGTAGTGTATGTTCGAGGCTAAAACAGGAAAGGGTTTAGTTCTACTTCGGCCCTTAATTTCAATTATTCTTTCCACCGCCTCGTCCAAGTAAGGATTACAGCCAATTCCGTAGACTGTATCTGTGGGATAAACCAGTATCCCCCCATCTTTAACTATTGAGGCACATTTTATCGTGTGGTATCTTACACAGCATCGATAAAGTACAAACTCGTTCTCGCTAGAGCTGACCTCCAACTGCGTCATACGTTACCAAAATCAATATAAATTTCATTGCGCACGGGAGAGAAGTCTATCCGTTATAATTCAAAGATTTCATCCTGTCCTTTTGCTTGAACACAACTTGTAGACCAATCACAGAGCTCTGTTACTCTGAGACGAATAATCCAAAGGACATTTATTTACCCGTTGGAGCCTGAATCCATCTTTCGTACGGTCATTAGAACTGCTTGCTCCAACTCAGATAGGATCGATTCCACATCGTTCGGATCGCTGCGAAAAGTTCCTCCTGCTGCGAAAGCGTGACCCCCTCCACAGGNTAAANTCGAGGCAATATCACTGCAGGAGACCTTATTGTTATTCCGCCTAATGCTCACTCTCCCATCGGAACTGTAAAACATGACGAGATCTACTCCCGTTTTGTTGAAAACTTCTTCTGAAAACAAACTGTTCTGTATGAAAGGTGATGACTGCACAAATGCTACCTTCATGTCCTGAACATCTTTTATTCGACTTGTCTTAAAGGCTTGTTCTTTCGCAGAATCGCGCATTTTTGAATACACCTTGTAATCTCTCTGCATATCAACATCCCAAAGCGTCCCCTGAGAAGATTTCTTCGCTAGATCGAATAGACGATCATGGCTATCAGTGAAGTTGTGATAGTACCTGATAAGCTCGGAAACAGGAGTTAGATATTGATCCTTCTTGAAGTAGTCCATAGTATTAGCTATGCTTGCAAGTATTGCTGCTACAGGGTCTCCGAAAAGAAATGTTTCATGGATCAACTCGGTAGCGCATTTGGTACCGGTCTTATCGAGAACGAGCTCTATTAACGGTGCTATGCCTTCGACTGCGTTTATTGGCCAAGGATGATGGTCGAACCAAAATATGCTCCAACTATTTTTCTTCGCTAGCAGAAAGCATTCTCTGAAGGCACAGATTAGGCTAGAATCAGCACCGAGACCAACATCTGAAATAATAAAGACGCCTCCTTCCTGAGAATTACGTACCGTGGACTCTATGGTGCTTTTCATCCTTGCAAAGCTCTCTGTACTGTAATTGATAAAGACAACTCGCGCTTGTGGGTACCGAATAAGACAGACAGCGGCTGAATATAGCCCATCTAGATCCGATTCGTGGGAAAAGATAGTAACTTTCGTTTATTTCAACACCTCGTAAGAAAGTTGAATGTTATCTGGTTCGGAAACTTTATCCTAAAATACCGAGACTTTAAACGATTTCTTCCCAGAGTTGTATTAATGAAAATGTTCACTGGGTAGGACCCAGTTTGCTTTCGACCGTGCAAGGTCCTCTTTCTCATATACGCTGACCAAGACTTTCCAATATGTTAAGTTTTTGACCATAAAAGTCTGTAAATCAATTAGGCTTGAAGTTAATATTCTGTTGATTAGATCAATCATGTCTCTGACTTTAAGGTGAAGATTATCAAATTCTGCTCTCTTTTTTTTTGAACGGGACCCAGTGATACCATGGTCCACATTTTCTCTGCTTGATCGAATATGGACCTCGGCGTCTTATTATCAAGACTAGGGGGCAAAGGTCTATTGGCGATAATTCTCCCGGCAAGGATTTTTATCTAGTCTCATTTTTGTTCTGCTTGTCGATGACGATCAAAGAAGGCGACTATGTGTTGCTTTTTCACACATCTAGAAAAAAATGGCTGACGCGGGTTAATGATGACAAGAAGGTGCACACGCATCTTGGTGTAATCGACGTTTCAGCTATTATTGGAAAAGAATATGGTACGGCCGTCAGAACTAGCGAAGGAAAAATCGTGCACCTTGTAGAACCAACGATCCACGACTTTATAATGAAATCCGAACGTAAAACACAGATAATATACCCAAAGGACTTAGGGTTCATAGTAGCTCGGACAGGGTTGCAGAATGGATCTAAGGTATTGGAGATTGGCACGGGAAGCGCTGCGCTTAGTACATTTGTGGCAAGCATCGTAAAGCCGACAGGACACGTTTACACGTACGACGTAAATTCGGATTTCATAGAAATCGCCAGGAGGAATCTTGAAAAGGCTTCCGTCGCAGAATATGTGACTACTTACGTTCAAGACCCTCATCTAGGAATTAACACTATAGGATTTGACGCAGCAATAGTTGACCTCGGCGATCCCTGGAGTATGGTAAGTCTCATCTATAACGCACTGAAGCCTAGCGGCGCATTCGTGGCTATTTGTCCTACTATGAACCAGCTAGAGAGGTGTGCAACAGAGCTTAAGCATAGCGGTTTCATCGATATAGACTGTGTTGAACTGATGATCCGAAACATTGAGGCTAGGGAGGGTATGAGCAGACCCTCAATGCGAATGATAGGGCACACGACATATCTGATATTTGCGAGGAAAGCCAGTGTTACATAGCCGAAATCTGAGTTGGGATACTAAATGGCTATTCTGATACTACGTATCCATTGCTCCGGGAAATAACAATATCACACACACTCGCCATTTTTTGTTCGAGATAAAAATTTTGCGATTTCATTAATTTTTATCGTTGCCTCAATTAGTGAAATATCATTATCAACAAGGCGATAGCTCCCAAACAACCGAACAAAATTATCGTTGCTTTCCATAGTCCTGTACTGGCTCTTTCACTGATGTCCCATATACCGCCGCTTATGATATCATCACCATATCTTCTTTTGATCTCTGAGTAGCTGTATATTTGGGCAAAGTCCGCGGATGGTGTCCAGCGTCGGGCAGAGCCATAGTCGTACGTTCCGAGANGCCTACTATTGTCATACTCCCTTCTTGCCGTCTCGTCTGACAGAATCTCGTACGCTTCGATAATTTGCATAAATCTATGTTTTGAATCTGCAGAATTTTTATTCTTATCCGGATGATACCTCAATGCAAGGTTTCGAAAAGATTTTTTTATTTCATCTTTTGAAGCATGATAGTCAACACCTAAGACATCATAATAATTTAGCACTTTTGGTACTAGGGTAGGCCGGTAAATATGCTTATATAATAATGACAGACAGCAAGCGTCTGTGTGAGGATTTTTCTGATAACCAATAAATCTTACCAGCCATCTACGTGTTTGAATGCAGTCTATTGAAGCAATGGAAAAAGAAATAAGATATCAAGTAGAAGATCTGCAATGCTTAGAACTACCCTCGCAAGTCAATATTGATGATTGTTTCATAACAGGATCTGGGGATTCATACGTTGCTTCCCTGTTTGCCACCTATATATCCGATTTTAGGCTGAAGAGTTGTCATCCAATGGACATAGTTCTGAACCCGTCGTTGGTTAAGAATCGTTCGGTGTATCTTGTTTCTGTCTCTGGCTCCACTTCCGCTACTATTCTTGCTGCTAAGAGAGCCAAAAAGTTCGGATTCAGAGCTATCGCTATAACGTCGAATACTCAGAGTCGTTTGGCGAGAATCTGTGACGATCTTATCACTATCAAGTACAGAAGCACTCACACTCCAACCTCAGGTACGGTGGGGTTTCTAGCTTCATTATTGTGTTGTCTTTCTTTAGTTTGCAAATTAGATTATTTCAAGATTTCAAAGCGAATATTTGATGAGTCGATCTTAACTGTTGCCAAAATAACCAATTATAATATAACAAGATCTAGCTCGAACTTGTTCCTCGGAAACGGGATTCAATTCCCTGCAGCCATATATGGATCGCTTAAGATGAATGAGGTTTTTGGAGCCCGTTCATTCTCATATTCCTTAGATGAATTTTGTCATGCTCCAATTTTCAGCCTAAAGAGAAATGACAGAATAATCGTAATCGGCCATGAGGTCAAAGAAGAGCTCGTAACCAAGAGAATGAATGACGTACTGGCCGAGCTTGGTGTGTCTGTTTTCTATCTTGACTGCGCAAAACCTAGTCCGTTAGAGGCTTTGTTAAAATCAATCTTTTGCTTGCAGCTTTATGCCTCTAGAGCCGCGGTCGAAAATCGTCTGAGAGACTGTTATTTCTTGCTTGATAAGAAACTTTTGGCTCTTAGTTCTGAGCTGATCTACGAGCCGAAACTAGGAATAAGATCTTTCTCAGAGGGTAAGCGAGAGTAGAAACATTTTATCAAACCACCAAGCACTTTTCATAAGTTATAAAAGCATGGCTCATTTATCGTTGTCAATATGACAAGAATTCTAGTTGTAGATGATGACCCTGATATAACCCTGGTCTTTAAGAAAGGGTTGGAGAACGATGGATTCCAAGTTGATGCATTTAACGAGCCAAGTGCCGCTTTGTCAGAGTTTGAACGTTCGAAGTATGACTTATTACTTCTTGACGTGAGGATGCCAGAAATGAATGGTTTTGAGCTATATAGAGAGTTAGAGAAAATCGATAACCAAGTAAAAGTTTGTTTTATCACTGCGTTCGAAGTATATTACGAGGCCTTGAGAGAAGTTTTCCCTTCGCTAGAGGTAGAATGCTTTATTAGAAAACCCATTGAAATAACCAGTTTAGTAAAGAAGATAAGAGCTGAATTAATTAAGCCAGATAATGTTAAGTGAACCTGGCACTGACACCCCAACTTCCGTTTTTTTCTAATTTGCTGGTTAGATCAACTCGATATGGTGTGCATCTGATGATGATTTCTATTGAGAATATCTTCGGGATAGCCCTGAAGATAGCAGTGGCTGATCCTAAAAAACTCTGCTGAAGATCATAAAACAACCCCCTGGCCGGCGGGTTTCTTGACATTTTGGACGATATGTTGGATTATGGTAGAAAGAGGAGTTCCGGGTCCGAAATTTCCTGTGATTCCTTCCTTTTCCAAGGCCTTCTTGTCACCAACAGGAATGATCCCTCCGCCTACAAGCAGAATGTCAGTTACCCCTCTTTCTCTTAACAATCTGGCAACTTTTGGAAAAAGAACTAAATGAGCACCGTTCAATAAGCTCATTGCAACAGCATCAACATCTTCATCTATTGCAGTATTCGCTACCCGTTCTGGGGTACAAAAAAGTCCTGAGTAAATTACTTCCATGCCAGCGTCTCTTAGTGCTCTACAAATTACAAGGGCACCTCTATCATGTCCATCTAGGCCTAGCTTAGAAACGAGTACTCTGATTCTTTTAAGGGGCACTGACTTAGGACTGATCTGATGCCGCTGTAGTGACGTCATCTAAGAGAGGTTTGCGAGCTGGGCTTTAAAACGTACCGCCGATACTCGTAACTATTTAGGCTTTAGATATAGAGCAGACTATCGATCTACATACGCCTTGGAGTTAAAAGCGTTTAATATTGGTCGAGTATATCGGGATTTACTTTGGAGTCCATAGTGAAAGGATTGCTGAAAGGTGACCGGCGCTCGCTCGCCAGAGCAATCTCGATAGTTGATAACGAAGAACCTCATTCCCACATCATCCTACGTCAAGTATTCAAAAAGACAGGCAACGCCAGGACACTGGGATTCACTGGCGCAGGCGGTGTTGGAAAAAGTTCGCTAATAGAAAGGGTAGTTCCAATTTTTCAGGAGCTTGGATATAAAGTCGCTATAATTGCCGTGGATCCTACCAGCCCTATAACGGGTGGAGCGATCCTGGGAGACCGTGTAAGGATGCAAACCATCATGGACGATCAAAAGGTTTTTGTGAGGAGCCTAGCTTCAAGGGGAGCGATAGGTGGCATTTCTAAATCAGTGAGAAATGTCATTAGACTTTTAGATGCTGCAGGCTATACGCTAGTGATAGTCGAGAGTGTTGGAGCGGGACAAGTAGACGTTCAGATATCAGAAATTGTCAACTTAACTGTGGTGGTTTTCAGTCCACAAAGCGGTGACAGCATACAGGCAATAAAGGCTGGGTTAACCGAAATTGGAGACATGTATGTGATCAATAAAGGGGATCTTGAAGGGTCTACAAGTCTATACAATTCAATCGTCGATCTGATTGGCAATACGCCTAGGAAACCCTCAATCATGCAAGCGTCTGCAAAGAGTGGAAAAGGTGTCAAGGAGATTGGTATTAGTCTTGACAAACTCCTTCGACTCAAAGCATACCGTAGCACGGATCAAGAAAAAAAAATTCTCGAGGCTGAGTTGAGAGATATGGTTTTAAATAAGGTTGAAGGAAAAATTTCAGCTATGCTGAAGGAAGATAAAAGATATCGGATCGTTGTCGAAAAAATACTAAACAAAGAGCTCGATCCATATATGGCTGCTAATCAATTGGAAGCAGCAA
>AF_2010_repII_A100DRAFT_1000092_pt1 | contig 13735 bp, 13 predicted proteins | sample AmaForreplIIA100_FD_9198 | JGI IMG/M metagenome (IMG submission 9198) | reverse complement strand
TTTCAACCTCATCCCCGATTTTGACATCATCGGCTCGGTCGCCCAGTTTTCTCAGTGCGACCATCCTTACCTTACTTGGGTTTCTTTCACCGAATGCTTTATCTGGAGTGATCTCCACATCGAATTTATCGCCGCTGTTCGCTTTTTCCAAAGCTTCATCTAAACCCTTCAAAACCCAGCCTTCACCGACTGAAACAAGTTTAGGACCGTATTTTCGTGTCGGGTCGTATAGATCCGATTTTTTAGCATCTTCTTCAATAGTGGTTTCAAAGATCTTATTGGTATCTTTAACTTTAGCAGTATAATTTATTAAAACAAGAGAGCCCTTATCTAAGGTCATGAAATTTGACATCGATCTACCTTATATTAAGCTTCATTAGGAGATGTCAACGAGCACGAAGATTATGCGATAACTTTAAGCCGATCTAGAGCAATAGCGGGTACATCCGAGCTTACCTTTAATCCCATAATGTTCATAGCGGACCCGATGGAAGACAAGGTTCTCAACACATGATATTTGTTAACCTCTCCCATGGACCCGATACGGAAAACTTTACCTTTAAGATGTCCGAAACCGCCGGCAACTAGAATCCTAAATTGCTGCGAAAGTAAAGCTCTAAACTTCACATCATCCATTCCCTGCAGATAGTTAACGGAAATTACTACGTTGCTCCTAGCAGCCTCTTGTGCAAAGGCAGTTAGTCCCATCGCATCGAGACCTGAGTAAAAGGCATCTGCACAGGCTTTGTGACGAACAATCCTCCTATTCAATCCTTCTTCTATGACTAAGTCAAGGGCTTCGCTAAAGGCATAGAAAAGGGGCAAAGCTGGAGTGAACGGGGTTTCTAAATTTTCTTCGTAATACTTGAAGTACCTTTTCAAGTTAAGGTACTGCGTCGGTGGAGGATTCTCTTGCATGTGTTTTTTGGTCCTCGGGCTTATTGATAGCGGAGCTACCCCGGGCGGGGCTGCCAAGGCTTTCTGAGAAGCTGTTATACAAATATCAATGTTCCACTTGTCAACAGGTAATTCGTCGCCGCCAAGGATCGACACTGCATCTACAATGAAAAAGGCATTCCTTCTTGAACACAATTCGCTTAACTTATCCATAAATCTTAGGGTTGTTCCAGTCGAGGTTTCATTGTAGACTGCGTACACAGCCTTAATATCCTGGTTTCGGTCGAATGCCTCCTCGATTTCCGAATATTGCGGATTCTGGCCAAGTGGCGCAGTGACTCTTATCGCGTGTCCTCCCCAGCTATCTATCAAGTCGGCTAGGCGAGTTCCAAACTCGCCGTTAACAGGAATAAGGACCTTGTCATTTTTTCTTATGATATTGACTACAGATGCTTCTACTGCACCTGTCCCCGATGTCGTCAACAAAACAATGTCGTTTTCGGTTTGAAAAACGCGTTGAGTCTTTTGCACAATGTTCTTGTACAGATTTCGAAAGTCATCGCTTCTATGATTGATCATATGGGTCATCATTGCGTTCATTACCCGATCTGGAACATTAGTAGGCCCAGGAAGCATAACCAGGTATTCCATTTTATACAAACCAGCGAATCACTTCCCGATATTTATAACTACATTGAACAGTTGTAGTATGCCAGGACGATATCCCTAGACTCCTCCTTTAGACGGTCACGTTGCTGTCGGCTGATCAAGCATTATATAAATTCAGCGGCGAAAAATGTTAATTCGCCAGTATACGGCACAGTACTATCATAAGAGTATTGACCAGATAGTACCGAACAATGAAAGATCGTCGAAAAAAAATTCTACAAATTGCAGGCTCGAAGGGATTCGACGCAGTTGCTGCGTTTCAACCAGAAAATGTGTTCTATCTTACAAATTTCTGGGGGGAAGGAATTGCACTTTGTAATAATGACAAAGCTATTTTGATCGTTCCAAAGCTAGAAGTTCCAAGAGCTCAATTGGAATCCGTAGACTGCGAATTGATAACCTCAGACAGAGGAGCTAATCTGATTAATGCCTTCTTAAACGAAGCCAAGGGAAAAGTGATATGCGGAGACAATGCGGATTATTTAACGGTCCAAGCAGTCCAAAACGGGAATCCTGACTGCAATTTCACAGTCAATCCGGACACTTACTTTGAAGGCAGGATGGTCAAGGATGAGAGCGAAGTTTATGCTATATCTAGTGCAGCCAAGTCGCTGGATGCCCTTTATGAAATATGCGTAGACGAGATCAAGGTTGGCCTCGAAGAACGCTCCTTACAAGCCAAATTAATGTTTGAAGCCGCGCAGATGGGGGCAAACATTGCATGCCACAAATTCACCCTAAATCCCCTAATAATTGCTAGTGGTCCACATGGAGCTTTGCCGCATGCACAGGTTACTGACCGTCGGTTCGCGAACGGCGACATGATCGTGGTAGATTTGACCTTCAGATATGCTTCTTATATTGCTGACGCCACCAGAACCTTCGCATTAGGAAGAGCAACGTCTGAGATGAGAGAAGTATATAGCATAACCGAACAAGCTCAGCAAGTAGGAATCGACTGCGCTATTGAAAATTCCTCTTGCGAACAGGTCGATCAAGCATGCAGAAATCTTGTCAGCTCTTCGGGGTACGGGAATCAATTTATACACTCGACAGGACATGGAATAGGCCTTGAAGTTCACGAACCGCCCTGGCTGAAGACACCAAACCAACAGGTATTACGGAAAAACATGGCGATAAGCGTAGAACCTGGGATATATCTACACGGAAAGTTTGGGGTTAGGATTGAGGATAGTATAATTGTAGGAGAAGGACATGCACGAAACCTAAATACCTTCACCAAAGATCTTTTGGTTATAGAATAATTAAGGGTCCTTAACCTCGATTTGGAAGGTTTGTCTTTCTAATCTTTTTTCGGGGAATATGTATTACCGAGGTTTGTTATTTCTTGGACGAGTATTTTTTGGCTGGGAGTGATTTCATAATCGTGTAGAGTATTTTTTGAGCTACTACCCGCTTATCGAGTAGTGGTAAATGAATAACTTTCCTTTGTTTATTTATCAAAAAAACTTCGGTCTGATCAGAACCAGGTCCACACCCCTTTCGAGCAAGGTCATTTGCTACTACTAAATCGGCGCTGCATTCCTGCAACTTTCGAAAGGCTTTCTCGATGAGATATGTGTCTGTGACGTTATGTTCAGCCTTGAATGCTACTAAAAATAATCTCTTGTTCCTGCTCGCGTGCTTTATTTGGTCTATTACTTTTGCCGCAGGCAAAAGTGGCAGGACAAGTCTGCCGTTCTTAGAATCTATTTTTCTGTGGGACATCTCTTGAGGTTCAAAGTCAGCTATTGCAGCACAGAATATAGCTACGTCATAGCTCTTCGATGATACCTGCGATAACACCGACCTCTCCATTTCCCTGTTGGTGTACGCTCCGATAAAGTCACTTGTCTTCGAAAAGTTCGATCTTTGTTCTGATTGATGCCCACTTACAACAGTAACATTTCCACCTGCGCGCTCTGCCTCATCTGCAATCGCATTTCCCATTTTGCCTGAGCTGAGGTTTGTAATCACGCGAATGGGGTCAATATGTTCAGCTGTACTGCCGGTAGTTACTAGGATGTTCTTACCCTCAAGTGACAATGAAGACCCGTTTTTAGCAAGCTCTTGTACGACTGACCGAAGAACCAATCTCGGGTCTATTATCTTTGCTTTGCCCTCGTTCAGGCTAGGTTCTAAGAATTTTACACCCATTCCTTTTAACCGTTCGATATTTTCCTTGATAATCTGATTCGTGTACATAGGTGCATGCATTGCGGGTGCAGCCAGAATCGGCAAAGTCGTACCAAGAGCCACGCTTAGCACAGAGGCTACCGTCGTGTCGTCGATGCCGTTCGCCATCTTACCAATTGTGTTCGCAGTACAGGGGTAGACTAGAATGAGATCTGACGTATTAGCATCCGCTAACATTACATGCTCCAAATTTCCGGTTAACTTGGTCACTACGTCATTTCCTGTAGCCCAGTTCATGATTTCGGGGCTGGTCACCTTATGAGCTGACTTAGACATTACCACATGGACATCTGCTCCGTGTCTCATTAGCATGCGTGATAAGTCAATCGCCTTGTATGCTGCGACGCTTCCTGTAATGCATAGCACGATTTTTTTTCCAAGAATCTCTTTTCCCTCTGAAGCTACTATGTCCTTGGACGGATGTGCCCTCCTTGTTTTACTAAGGGAGTGCGTTTTACCGGTCGCCACCCTTTTCTACAATCTTGTGAAACTCTTCATATTCATCATGGCTCATGTGAGAAGTGTTCTGGTCCTCAGGAAATCTTCTGTTTTTGACATCCGACGCGTATTGTAACACTGCGTGAAAAATTGAACCAGATAAATCTGCATATCGCTTGACGAATTTTGGTTTAATGTCTTGATATAATCCTAGCATGTCGTGTAACACTAACACTTGACCGTCGCACCCTAGACCTGAACCTATACCTATAACTACTGCGGAAAGGTCCCTTGAGATTATGTCCGCCACTTCGCTAGTTACCATCTCGAGAACTATGCTGAATACGCCTGCTACTTCTAGCTCCCTAGCTTCCTCAATCAGCTTAAGGGAAGAGGTTCTAGTTTTACCCTGCACTTTGTATCCCTCCCACAAAGAGCTAGTCTGCGGTTTCAGCCCTATGTGGCCCATGACAGGGATGCCTACTGAAACAAGAGCTTTTACGGTATCGACTAGTTCTGATCCTCCTTCAAGTTTGACAGCATCACAACCCACTTTCATGAATTTTATTGCATTTTCGATTGCGGAGCTCGTACCCTGTTGGTAGGAACCAAATGGCATGTCCGCCACAACCATAGCTCGTTTAGTTCCATTAGAAACTGCCTTACAGAATACGAGCATCTCTTCCATCCCGACCCGAATAGTACTCTCGTAACCTAATACAACCATTGCAGCGCTGTCACCTACTAGTAGAATATCAATACCAGCTTTGTCACATATCACCGATGTAGAATAATCATAAGCCGTAAGCACGGCAACTTTTTCTCCTTTTCTCTTCAGGTTAAGAATATCAGCTACATTGTTTTTTCGGATAGATTTGTTAGTACTATCACTGCGGCTCAGATCACCGGGGCGCATTTCTTCCACTTCGAATAATTCCCAACGAAATAGCCAGGTTCTTCTTATTATCAAATTCGTTGACTACCCTGTCAAGCGTCTCCACATCCTTCGATCGCTTTAATTGTTTAGTGAACGAAACCATTGCGGGCAATGTTCTCGTAATGTTATCGACAATCGTAATTTTAGCTGCTCTAGCAGTTCTAGATAAAGGATTCAGATCTATTGCAATAACCTTTTTCTTCATCTTGACCAGGGCTTCTGCCCTGTCCCCATCTTCGAGGGGAACAATGACAACATCAGCTGCGTAAATCCCATTTGGGTCTACCCTTCTCCTTTCGCTATGCAGCTCGGCTATTTGTGCAGATGCATAAGAACCTACTCCGTAGACCTTCCCCGCACCATTTCTAATTAGCTCTTTTTCAATCAGCCGTTCCCGTTTTTCATCTCTATAGAAAAGGTTTACTTCAAGAATTGCATTTGTGATCCTGCTTAGCTCCACAACCTCTTTTGAACAAAGTGCAGCAACGTTTCCGTTAACCGAAATCACCGGCCGCCTTGCCAGTAATAGCGATGAAGACGCCGTCTTTATTGCAAGAAGAGCAGATTCTGTAGTTTGCTCCCCCAATAGATAGTCGAACGCCTCACCCCTTCCGTGAGCTATTAGACCTTCCATGGCTACCAGCCCTCTCAAGAATCCACTAACAAGTTTCTCCCTGACCAGAAGCGATTTTAAACGTGGATGAGTCGAAGGGATCTTTTTATTCATAGCTACACTATAGCACTCTTGCGCCGATATTATCTATCCCGCACGTGATAAGCTTACCTTTAAAACTGCCTATGCTTTGCTCGGCTTTTGGTGCCAACTTTTTTGGAACCAGAGTGAAAACAGTTGCCCCGAACAGAGCGGCGCTAGAGAGAAAACCATCAGATTTCCAAGCTTCCATAGGTTCTTTACAAGCTCCTTCCGTTAAACCCATAGTGGATGCGAACTGGTTAGAGCTAGCTAGAAAGTCTGATATATTCATCGTTATCTTTAGACCTTCTAAAAATGCGCCGCCGGAAGCGGAATCGAAACCAGGGTCATTGGAGAGGATCGATTTTGTAGAAATCGGCGCCATACATAAAATGATGGCACGATAGCCATTTAGTTCGGTCTTGCTGATTCTTCCGATCCCGGGTGCACCGGAAAACGACCGAATTTCAAAACCCCCTGAATATTCTGCAATAACGGTTCCCAATCCAGTTCCACATGCAACATCCGCCGAGTGTGCAATCTGAGCGGCCTGCTCTGGATTTAATCCTATCTTCAAAGCTCGGTTAAGGGCGAACGAAAGGCTAAGTGCTGCCGCTCCGCTAGAGCCGAGTCCAAACCCAATAGGGATATCGACCTTGTGCTCGATCCTAACATGATAAGATCTTCGAATAAATCTTAGATACTCTTCGACCACAAATCGAGACACATCTGCGCTTTCAACACTTCTCCCGTTGATTAAAATTTGATAACTGCTAGCATCGTCGTCGTAGATAGAAACTGTCGTGGTGACGCCTAGATCAATAGAAAATCCAGCACCCTCGGATCCTCGATGTAGAAAGTCTTGTCCATTGACAGCATTCTGTGTTTTGACCATTCCGGTAATATGGCCGGGAGAGAAGGCGCGAGATACGGCCAATGGTTTCGCAATGAGGGCACACATGCAGATTTATAGATCACAAAAAATATAAAAATAATGTTTAAGTAGTATAAACCAGTATAAATACGGCAACCTTTGAGATATGCTAGAAGATTGCAAAAGATCGGCAGTAGCATGCTGATATCACTCCCTAGCGAATGGATTAGAGCCAGCCGTCTGAATAAAGGAAATACCCTCTTTATTGAAACCAACCAGGACAATTCAATCTGCTTGTTTCCATCAGATGCAAACGACACCCATACGATCGAGGTTAGTCTGTCTTACAATCCATCGTCGCCCGTAGACGCCTTAATCAATCAAATCTATGGCGCTTATCTGTTGGGATACAGCGACATACGACTCAAAGGTAAGGACCAGATCCTCTTTGAGCATCGAGAACAGATCAAGGTAACAATGCGTAAACTCGTGGGTCTTGAGATAGTTGACGAGGATAATTCAAATATTGTCGCACAGTTTTTACTCGATGCTAGCACTCTTGACGCGGAGAAGATTCTGCGCCGAATGGACTCGATTGTGGCGGGAATGTACCGAGACGCTTTAAATGGTCTAAAGTCCAAAGTATACGGTATAAAGAAGTTAATCTCTAGCCGGGATGACGAGGTAGACAGACAGTACTTTTTGCTTGTTCGGCTGATACGAAGTGCAATGGTAGATCAGAAATTGGCCCGCAAGCTAAACCTGAGTAACATCGATATTTTGGATTATAGAATAGCAGCTAATCACTTGGAGAGTGCCGGCGATTATATATGTGAATTTGCATCGAGTCTTCCTTCAATATCTCGTACCAAGATCCCTGACAAGATGGCCGAGGCAGGTAGTTACATAGCTAAAATGCAGGAAAAATCTGTAGCTGCCTTCACCAAGAAGAATAGATCAGAATCATTGGGGATAGTTACAATGTATAACGAATTTAGGGAAATTATGGACGCGGCGAAAGAGTTGATAGCTCAGGTAAAATTTACGAATTCTGAATCTACCATCGCGGTTCTGAATTCTCTATATTCTATGGATAAGATAGCTAGGTGTTGGGTTGACGTGGCGGACCTGGTTAAGCCTTTGTACCTTGATGGCTTAAAACAGGGTAAACCACAACTATTTAGCTCAGCCTAACTGTTGTTGTAACAAAAAAACACCAGAGACTACAGGGACCACTAGAGTCAGTGTTGGTGTTGCCAGTAGAATTATTAAAGATTTAGACTTATTCATTAACTGGAAGATTTAGGCCTTTTATTGCGAAAATAGTATGTGTTGCTATAGAAGACTTATTTTGGCCGTACTGGTACAGAGACCGCATGTTCTTCTCGTAAAAGTAACTACCTAAATGTAACCCGCCATCGTACAATCGCTATCTGTCAAACTCTGCTATGTCGAAGTGGTTAGCTCACATGTGCAGGCTTATCGACAATTTGTAATCTGGTTTATCAAGCCGCCACAGCGGAAGTCATAAAGCGCTTACGATTTATCCCCCTAGTTATGGCTAATCCTTAAAGAGCCAGTGAACGACTCGGTTGGATGAACGCTGCGTTGGAGAAGGGGCAGATCTTGTTGTACTGGCTGATAGGTCTATCAGTGAAATCTTATCCAGATTCGGAGTTGGCAGTATTTCATGCGCCGTTCAATAAATTCAGTTAGTGATTCTGCCACCGACATTAAGGTGGTCTGGATTTCCTACCAATTAGCCATACCCTATCGGATTTTTTTACGACTACACCTAGCGCGTCAAGCTGACCAAAATTAGGCAGCCCATTAGTTATCTCTGTTCTCTGTTGGTTAAGTAATGCCGTTTGGGGTTGGCTATTTTGGGGGATCTGTTCATCATTCGGACGCTTCTTATCATAATATTTTTGCGAGTAGTCAATGTTTTCTTCTGAAGAGCCATCCTTATTGTTTTCAAGAATTACAGATTGTCCTTGTTTTAAAGAAAGCTCTATCATGTGCCTCTATGAAATTGTAATAGGCCTTGTTTGCCTGCTCAAATTGAACTCTAAGATTCTTCTCGGTTTCCAGTTCCTTGACTAACTTTTCATAATACGAGACAGGTGTGATCGTATCCAATATTTTGGTTATCTGGCCTTCCTGTTCATTCAAAAGTTCAGAAGCATAAAGGTCCAGTAAAAATTTTGCGGCCTCGCTTATTTTTTGATTTCTAATATGGCCATTTTCAAACAGGTATCTAGTTGCATATTCATAAATCCAAAAGTCCTTTTCGGGCAAACGAAATTGAATCTTATTCTTATTCGTTACCGGCTTTTTCGACGGAGTCTGCGATTTAGTTTTATCGTCCTCTGTCAAATCCTTTTTATCACTAGATATTGCTAGTCTTTGTAAGTATTTACGGATATCAGCAAAGAAAACGCATGATAGGACTTTTAACCCCTGGGTCGTATGCGGTCTGCCGTAAAATCTGTATACATTCCGGGGTACAATCTGTATACAGTAACCTTGTCTGACCAGGAAGATGTGGACAAATGTTTACAAAACCTCCGGCACAGAGACCAGAACATCCGGTACAGAAGTTCTGATAAAATGTCGTTCCCTCGTGATTTTAGAACGAAACGCTTAAAAAACTTCCGAGTACACCTTTGTGCATTTAGTGCTCTTTCCTAGACCGATCGTATTTTGTGTTTTTCATGACAAAGGTTTATAGTTTAGCACTTTTAGAGGTTTGAAGAGCACAGGTTGTTAAAGTTATGGGCTTTTAGTTCATACCGCAATGTAATTGACAAGCTAACTTTAAGCAGCCAAGCGGGAAGATTGCCTCTGAAATTACGAGGAGTACTATTCAAGTGGATTGGGTATCGCCGCCGGGTATATGAGCCTAGAATGGGAATCCTCATCACTAGGATCTTTTGTGAGTGATGGCATTCGATAGATAAACCCTCAGGCTAGCGAATCCTTGGCCAGGGGCGCGAGGTTGGTCTGTTTGCCGTCCTCAAAAGGAGCTCGGAGGCAGTCAGCGCTTTATTTGATCCAAAGGCAAACAGTCATACAACTGCTTCAAGACTCGTGCAGTGGCACCCCAGATAATTTCGTTTCCGTGGGTGAATCTGTAAAGCGCATCATGACTGGCATTTCGATGCTCCAGATCAATCTGGACAGTAAGAAGCAAATCAATAAGGGGCGCGTCAATTAATTTTTCAACTTCGTCAATCAATATTTGGGGCTCTAAAATTCTATCTTGAACGGTAACGAAAGGAACGATACAATAATTCGAAGTGAGTGTACGAACCGAGTGTAAGCGTCCTATTATGCTTCTCTCTTTAAATTCAAGACCAAGTTCCTCTCTTGTCTCTCTAATCGCAGTGTCGTTCAATGACCTGTCTTGATTTGAAAACACTCCGCCGGGAAATGCGATCTCACCTCTGTGAGCTCTGAGTTTCTGGTTTCTCTTAATCATGATAACGTGTGGTATTTTGTGGGAATAATGGATTATTACCAAAACCGCGGCCATTCGAAATCTAGGATTCGATGTCTTTTGCAAAGACGTACCGACTAGGCCTGATCTGAGATGAAAACAGAGATCATCCTTCTTTAACATGCCCTGTGATCGACGGCCATCAGAATAAACGTTGTATCTACAGGATTCCGACTTTTACTAGACTCAACCGAGAGTGGAGCATAATATTTCGGTAGTAAGACCAATTCTAGATCCTCAGGGACCGTCGACTCTACGTGCTGGGATCATTTCCGTGGCGAGTTCGTCAAGAACCTGTCTCCGATACCCGTACAAGCTGTTATCTTCGCTCAGCCTCGGTCGTCTGTAAGCTACAGGGATTTCCTTTTTGACTTTGCCCGGCCTAGTGGTAAACACAACGACTTTATCTCCAAGGCAGACTGACTCCGCAATATTGTGTGTAACGAAGACAATGGTTTTCCTGGTTCGTGCCCAGATCAATTGTAATTCAACGATAAGTAGGTCTCTTGTTTGTGAATCAAGGGCTGCAAATGGTTCATCCATTAGCAAGACGTCCGGGTCCGTAACCAGTGCCCGAGCAATTGCAACGCGCTGCTTCATTCCTCCCGACAGCTGATACGTGGACGCTTCTGCGAATTTGTTCAATTGCATCATGTCCAAGAAATGCATCGCAATTTCATGCCTTTTTCCCTTTTCAACTCCAGCGATTTTCAAACCAAATTCGACGTTATCAATAACTTTAAGCCAAGGGAACAACGCGTTCTCTTGAAATACCATAATTCTGTCTGGTCCTGTCTCTGTAACGGCCTGACCATTTAGTATTACTTCACCGTATGTCGGACTGTCAAGCCCAGCCAGTATGTTAAGCAGCGTGGTCTTTCCACATCCTGATGGTCCAACAAGGCAGATGAACTGCCCCTCTTCAATGGAGAGATTTACATCCTCCAAAGCCGTAACGGAGGTCGTTCCATTGTGTATTTTGAATTGTTTCGTAACGTTTCTCAGCTCAAGCTTCGTCATTGCACGGAGTCTACTCTCTTTATGGTGAGTTGGTACCAACTCTGTAGAATTTAATCTATACTATCTAAATGGCGCTATTTCCTATTCTACTAGATTAATTGTTAACTCAAGCCAAAACTCCAACAGGCAGAACCAGACCTACTGACGTATGCGACAAAAAAAATAACCATGATTATACTTCATTATCATGGTGACGAGTGAATAACTCAAAGGCGTATTTAACTGAGGCTAAAACACTCAGTCCTGAAAGGCCAAATCTTCGAACCGAGTTTATGTAGCTGCTAAGGTCATTGATTATTTCAAGACAGCCATTATTTGATCGATCCTTGCGTCAGTTTTAAAGCCGCACGGATCTAAACTTGTTCGAGACGCCCTATGCCCAATAGACTTTAATCGCTCAATAATCTCAGACAACGAATTGGGATTAGTTTTTAATTTGGAAGCAATTTCGTCTGAGAGAAAATAAAAAGGAATATCATCTAATTCTTCAAGACAGGTCACTAGACTTCTCCTCAAGGATTGCTTTGACCTATCTAGTTCATAGTTCTTGTCCAGCTCGTGACTCATTTTCCTGACAAAATCCTTGTCAAACAATCTGTTAGTCCACAGGTGGCCAGCAAACCTGTACGAACTACCGCATACATCACAATACACTTTTTTTTCGTGTTCCAGTATTGCATTTCTATTTCCACACATCGAACAATCTCGTAGGTAGCCGACATAGTCAAATATAGAGTTGGCTTCATGCGGCCTTAGCGATACTACGACATACGCCCTGAAATAATGAAGGTTGGCATGGACGAATATAGGGCGAATAACGAGGTCTAATCTCGCTGCTATCAATGCGGTTAGAGAAATCATTAGCCTAAGTGCAGTTTCCCGTGAATAGTGATTCTTAAGAGGCCTTCCGTAGTACTTTCGAAGACAAACTTCTGGATGAACTCCGGCCAAAACAGCTGTATCGGTAGCTGTAATAGATATCATACCGCCGTCAGTCACTGACCTCAGCAGGCAGTCTAGATAAGGCGCTGGGCTCCCGAAGGGATCCAAATCAACTATTCCAAACCTTTCATAATACCTTGCGTCGTGTTTTGCCAGAAATGTTACTATCTCGTCAGTTGTAAACGTACACTTTTCTGTTACGAAATTCAATTGAGCTGACTTTTTCGCTGCATCTATTGCAACAGGATTTACGTCGTTGACATGTATTCGTTCCAGGTTTGGAACTTCAACGGCGACTCTTAAGGATCTTGCTCCAATTCCTCCAAAGGGATCTCCAAAACTCTTGTTTCTTTTTAAGGTCGGCGAAAACGTGTTGTACACTAGTACGGAAACATCCCTGTTTAGTCTGGCGGCCGGGTTAAAGAAGGCCGGAACTTTTGAAGGAACTCTACATGACAGGGACGATGCCGGGACTAGCAGTTTTGTCTTACCTTCTTTGGTCTCTACAAATTCAGATGTTGCACTGTCCAAATGCCTTTACGTTCATCTATCCTACTTGCAACTAAAAGAGCTTTTGCAAGTAAGTCATATTAACAAGTTAATGACTGCTGTATCATTAATGCTTTTGGCAGGGGCTAATACAAATGCACTCATTGGTGGAGTAGATGAGGCCGGACGAGGTTCGATTATCGGACCGATGATAGTGGCAGGTGTTAGCCTAGGACGATCCGGTGTCCGCCAATTACGAGAGCTAGGGATAAAAGACTCTAAGGCTCTAAGACCTCTTAGTCGCGAAAAGTTCTTTGGACATATCTTAGAATTAGCACATTCGCTTTGCGTCGTGAAAATCGACTGCTGTGAGATCGACAGGTACGTTTTTTTTAATGGATTAAATGAACTTGAAGCAAAAAGCATGGGGGAAGTCATCAATAATATTCGGGCCAACAGAATTTACGTCGATGCTTGCGACGTTAACCTTGACCGCTACCTGGCTTCTTTAAGAAGGCATATCCAATTGCCGCAGCCTAGGTTGTACTGCTTGCACCATGCGGATTGCATAAATGAAGTAGTTTCAGCCGCGTCTATAGTAGCTAAGATCATACGGGATCGCGAGGTGCAAGAAATTCGTAAGAAGCACCACAACATAGGAAGCGGATACCCTTCGGACAAGAAAACCATGTTCTTCATCAAAAAGTGGGTTAGAAAATATAAATCTCCTCCCCTCTTTGCGCGAAGGTCGTGGAAACCTCTGCGAATCATGTTAGAGAGGCAGTGACCGTATCTTGGGGATTGACTACGGTTTGAATGTCGCATGAATTAATGCATGATCCTTATCGAATGGTTCTAATTTTATCAATTGGTGTATTCTGAATTTCTTATTTTCCAGTTTCTTTGCCTCCTGGGCAAACACATCTCTAGGATTCAGTAGAACGTTGATACTTCTGGTCTTGACGACTAATAATAAAGAGCCGCTAGGCCTCAGATAAACGAGGCAGTTCTCTATGGCAATTTCAGTCTGATCTGGCTGCGCTATATCGCAGTACACTACATCGACCGTACCAAAAACCG
>AF_2010_repII_A100DRAFT_1000091_pt1 | contig 13817 bp, 11 predicted proteins | sample AmaForreplIIA100_FD_9198 | JGI IMG/M metagenome (IMG submission 9198) | reverse complement strand
CGTTATTCATTGCCACGCCTACATCTGTCATTTCTTCTGATATCCCTGTTAAATTCTCTTTAATCCGTACTTGAGCTTCAGCTGCGGTATATTGAGCTTTTATGATTTCCTTCTTTGAACGGAATTCCTCGACTTTTGTAGAAAGGCGTTTCTCCGTCTGTTCTAGTTTATCCTGCTGCAACTGCATATCTGTTATTTGTTTATCCAGATCCTGTAGTTGTAACAAGTTTGAGTTCTTTCTTTCCAATGCTAATTTAGCCAAATCTTCTCTATCTTGCTCAATAGCTTGTCTTGATTGTGCATCCAAAGTTCGGATGTTGTCTGTTAATTTTGTCTTTTGCATCTGCAACCTCGTCTTTGCAGTCACGACTTCAGCGACGCTTCTTCGCAGCCTGTTCATCGTCTCAATCTGGTTTTGATATGAATAATCAAGCGCTTCTTTAGGATCTTCGTACTTGTCTAGAAGTGCGTTTACTTTTTGTTTAAGTAATGTTGTGATACGATTTGTAAGCCCCAACCCAAATTACTATTCCAATTTCAGGGATTTATTCTTATTTGCTATAAATGAGCGTAACTTAGGCTCTCAGACTTGTAAAGTATAGATAGATAGACCACCTAGATACTAGGGAAGATGATTATTGGGTAAAGCCTATGTTGTATCAAGTTATCCAAAGGGAACTGCGTTGATAGGTGATCGGCGCGCCGGATTTATAAATTCAATATGGGAAAATAACGAAAAAGCGCAAAAGGAGAGACTCCGATTGATATCCATAGATGAGGAACAGCTATTTACATATGAAGTAGAAGAGTGGGAAGTTCAAGGATAAACTAATTAAGAAGTGGAAATCACAAGAAGAATCGCTTCCTATGCCTATCGGGAACCGATACACTGGTTTTGTCATACACTAATGGTCCTACATCCTCGGTAATCTTTATAGTCTGTGCCAAAGGAGCCAAGTTAAGAATATTTCAATGTCTGGCTATTGTCGAGATCTGCCTTGCACAGTCTATATTCTCCAAAAGGTTGATTTGTTATGCAGTTCCATAACCCTATGAATTCTTGGACTATCTAGCGATTGGCTTTTTTCCTTCTCCGATCATGTAGCATCCACCAAGTTACTAACACTAGCCCAAAAACCGGAAAGCTAGCTATAAAAAGGTACGGAAACATAGCAAGGTAAATAGAGGGTTGAAAAATGTCCACAGCTAAATTATTATTTTTAGAGGGGGATTTATAATCCAACACATTTTGATTCTGGTGCTGGCCTGTTTTGAAATAAAATTCTGATCAAATACCAACTTTTCTTCAACTAGCTCCGGATGTCAGTAGATCTGAATTTTACTTAGATAAAGGTTGTAATATCGAGTTTAGACCAACCATACATAACACTGAAATATGTAGTATAGATAGAAAATGGTCTCTTTTGATTATTTGTTCTGTATTAATGAAGCATAATTTTTCAGGCATTTCCTGCGACGTTTTGTATAGAGTATCCTTGTTTTGATACTGAGTGATCGTAGTGTATATCGCATCTATATAAGCAAGCGTACACTCTTTTGATAGAGAGTGTATTTGTTTGGGTGGTCTGATTATAAGATACATCTCTTCTGGATCGATGCCATATTGCAGTGGTGGAAGCAGTGTTAACATCAAAAGCTATACGATTTTTGAATCCGCATAATGAAAAACACCAGTAAGGAATAGAGGTAATGCAACCTATACAATACAAATGAAGTAATGTCTTGTATCCTGTTACGGTATAACAATCAAAAATACTAAAAACCACGATGATGTAGAGAACAGAATTGATCTTAGCATAAACATAACCAAGTTAGGAAATAGTACTATTTATAGAAAAGCAGCGGGCTCATAAAAATAAGAGTTTTATTTCCAGTTTTATTTATCCTGTTTCTGAGTGATATTTCTTGATATTATGTAAAATCCGTGAGCGGAGATCAGAAATCCAGCGAAAGTCATTTGTGTTGCAAATGCGAGATTCCAAGGCGTCTTGGGATCAGGATATGGCACACTTAGATTATTCAGGTTATAAAAATCCTTTACTGGACTGATTGTTGCAAAGGAATTCCATAAGAGAAGATTATAAATGAATTCATATATAGCAATGACTGCAACAGCAAGCATTAGTATTTGCAAAATGACCTTAACTAATAGAGGAATACCATTCGTTTTGTCTCCTGCAAGCTTAGTAACACAAAACCACGATAACAAGGACGTGATCATCAAACATGTTACTAAGTTTGTATGGCTTGGAAACGGAAATTCAGTATTTGCTAACACTTCACCAATAACTATCCTACCGGTTTTCAGATATTGTCCAACACTTACATAAAACCCAAAAATACAGATAGATAACATAATAGTTGCTGAGAAGTAAAAGATAATAACAAAGACTTTCCTTGTCTTCAGATCAGTTGTTTCAAAACTAAATTGCATAATTTCTGGATAATATCAAAGATGATGTGATATAAGAATTGTTCGTATTTTACCGTTTTTTTAAAGATACTGAAGATCAGGCTGCTATATGTAAGAAAAAATATAAGACTAAAGTTCTTTCGACTTATTTCAGCAGATATTATTTTATATAAAGAAATTTGGTCAGTCAGGAACGGCCATTCTAATAGAATCGCTTCTAGAATTACAGATATTGAGAGCCTGAAAATATATACAAGTGAGCTTAGAGAATAAGGGGGCAATTTCAAAAACGAGATTGGAGAAGATAATTCAATCATATATAGAGCAGCAGTCACAAGGACACGATTTCCTATGCTTGTAGCTATAAATGGTTGCTAGACATCAAAGTAACGAAGTAGAGACCAATTGGTCAAATTCTCAATTCAGTTGTTATTCGGATAACTCAGACATTTATATTGTTACTCTCAAATGTGCAGTCACGAGTGATTCGGTTTCCGATATACTAATAATACAGGAAATTCAACCCTTGTTGAAGAAGGTATAACTGTCACGACAGAAATACTTAACTTAGAAGCTCATTGTCATAACGTTTATTCAAATTTTAGCAACCAATCAGATCGCATTCCATTTGATTGCGGAGTTACTATAGAACAACTCCTAGACAGCGCATTACTAAAAAAGATCGACTCTCTTTTTGTTACCAACCATAACACACTTCAGGGCTATAAAGAGATACTTAGATTCCAGCAAAATCATCAAAGATATTATAAAATTAAGATTTATCCAGCTGAAGAAATAACAATAGAAAATGGAGGACACGTGCTTGCGTACGGTATATACGAAACCATCAGACCGGGAATGACGTTAGAGGAAACATTGGATCAAATAAAACGACAGAATGCAGTATCTTGCGCAGCTCATCCATTTGCCGTTTCAAATGGCATACGCGGAAAAGCTAGCCTTTGCGATTTGATAGAGTCTTTTAACAGCAACAACGTAGATATTTTTTCTAATATCCTTGCCAATAGGTTTGCAGAACATCATAAGATGCACACCATTGCAGGAAGTGATTCTCACGTGCGTTCCACAATAGGAAGATGTAAAAATACAGTTGAATCTGAGAACAATATCGATTCGATCGTTTACAATCTATTTAGAGGACGTTCCAAGATCCATGAAGCAAATTACGCTACTAAGAAGGAACTTTATGAGCATGCTTATTATGTACTCTACAACTCTAGCGAAGCTTTGATGAATTATGTTTCCGAATACCATCCTAAGGCCTATCATATGTTCAAATGGGCGTTAAAGTCGTGTACATCAAATCCGAATAGTAAGTTTTGGTATATTTTAGGGTTATTTGGACTTTATCTAACAAAAAGAGTTTCTAAGAAGGTGAATATAGGCGGACATACCCCTGAGATCTTCCAGGAGAGGTCATGGAGAAAGCTAATTTCCTTGGCCCTTGTACCTTAAATTTCACTGTTATCGACTATTTTCGCATCCGAAGGAGGAGGAGCATAACTAAGTCTGAAATAGGAAGTCAGACAAGAGTATTATAGATTCAGATGTGAAGATTTGACGGGCAAAAAACGCAAACAGTAAACAGCTACGTCATTTCTGAAGATTCTGATTTTCTGCATAAGGGCCTCACAATTCCTTATGGTGAGTCCACAAAGGAAGAATATGACGATTAATGGAGTTTTAATCACAAACTATATGGGAATTGCAGAGGTCGATAATATAAAAAAATCGTTGCAATGGCTTAGACTACACACAATCCTAGATACTAGCTTAGCCCCCGTATACGGCATTAACTGGGGTAATTCGAGTATTATTTTTGATCCACCACTCCGCAACCAAAAACAGAGTACAAGGACTAGCAGGTCCACGAAATGTATAACGACTTCCTTCTTTAACCTAAATAACATGGGACAAATGATACGGTTACCATTCATTACTCCTTACATTGGTGCGATTGAGTTCCCACCCACAGACCTGACCTGACCTAACAAATTTGATAGATAGAAACCTAAACTATTTGGAGAAAAATTTTTCTCTTGGATCTAATTAAGTTGATAATGTTTCATGCAATGAAAGAAAAATGAGGAGCTGAGCTGGTTTGTATTCTTGTTTTTTATACAATCATGGCCCTTACATGGTAAATTGAATAGTCTGAACAAACTTAATTTCTCTAGGCTAAGGATGTAATGAAGCTTCCGTTGACAGATCTATATTTTTATACATTATTCTCTCCGGATTATATCGTTAGTGTTTAATGCCCTCTCAAACCTCTTTCCAATATTTTATATCTGCGAATTTTGTACCAAGGTGCGTAGTTCATTTGCGACAGCCATTAAACACAGACATTGAGAGGACAGAAATAATTCATGGAACTGAGCGTGTATTAAGTGCAGAACCGCTTTTCTTCGCTAAAGCGAAGAGCAAGATTGATACTTGCATGGACCCTACACGACCTCCGTTGGCAACAGGGATTGAATCAGTAAGGAGGTCATTGATTGAGGCCAAAAATAGAGGTGTGCACTTACGATATCTTACAGAAATTACAAATGATAATCTATCATCTTGCAAAGAGATAATGAAATTGGTTAATGAACTTCGTCATCTTGATGGTATAAAGGGCAATTTTATGGTAAGCGAATATGAATATATTGCTCCGACAACTTCACAGGAAGAAGCCAGACCAACCTCTATAATTATTTTCAGTAACGTTAGAGAAATTGTAGAACATCAGCAATATGTATTCGATACTTTTTGGAATAGAGCTATACCAGCTGAACAGAGGATTGCAGAAATCGAAGAAGGAATAGACAGGACTGCTATTGAAGTTATCCCAAACTCAAGTAGAGCACAAGTGCTGTATCTACAGCTGGTAAAAAACGCTGAAAAAGAAATAATATTGATGTTTCCTACAACCAACGCATTCAATCGACAAGAAAAGATGGGAGTACTAGAATTGTGTAAGGGCATTAACGCAAAAGTTAGAATATTGGTACCCGCAAATAAATCGACTCAGCAAAGAATACAAAAACTGAGAGAACTGTATAGCAATTTTGATGTCAGGTATATTGAACAAACATCTGGTACGCAGGCCACATTTCTAATAGTAGATAGGAAGGCCTCATTAGTGATGGAGATAAAAGATGATTTGAAGACAAGCTTTGATGAAGCAATAGGATTATCAACTTATTCTAATAGCAGAGCCGGAGTTTCATCTTATGTTGCAATATTTGAGAACTTATGGAAACAGACTGAGTTATATGAAGATATTAAAAAGACAAATGAACAATTAGAGCTTAATGATAAAGCCCGGAAAGAGTTTATCAATGTAGCGGCTCATGAATTAAGAACACCTATACAGCCGATAATAGGTTTATCGCAAATTCTTCTTTCTAAGACAGGAAATATTGAACAGTATAATGATATGCTGAATGTTATTATTAGAAATGCAAAGAGACTGAATCGCCTTTCAGACGATATATTAGATGTGACGAAAATTGAAAGTAAGTCGCTAGATCTGAAGAAAGAACCATTCAATTTAAATCATATAATACTCAACGCTATAGACGATATAATACTAAGCAAGGAGTTCGTAGATAACAAGAGTGTTCAATTATTATACCAGCCTCAAAACATTGTGTTAGAACTGGATAAAGGGAGAATAAGTCAAGTTGTTTCTAATATTTTAAGCAATTCTATTAAATTTACCAAGAATGGGAGTATTGGTGTTGAGACAAAAATAGAAGAAGACGCTAATCAGGTTATTGTCACCGTAAAAGACACCGGTAGTGGTATAGATCCTGAAATACTTCCAAAATTATTTTCAAAGTTTACGACAAAATCTTCTTTAGGGACTGGGTTGGGATTGTTCATTTCTAAAAATATTATAGAAGCTCATGGAGGAAAGATATGGGCTGAAAATAACGCTGACAGTATAGGTGCAAAATTCTCCTTTAGTATCCCAATTGTCGCACACCCCCCTAAGAACGAACAAGTCAAAAACGACCTCAGAAGAAAAATGCAAGGTTACTGAAAAAGAGCCGTCTTTACAGCTCTCACCAAATCCAGAATTGGGAGGGGGTTTACTATAACACATGTAGAATGGTCATAAGCCGGATATCTAGTCCAACCATAGCTAAGGACTATTATTGTTGTCCGTAGTTTTGCTGCTACATGGGGACGATAATCTTCGACATGGACGGAGTCTTAGTAGAATCGATGCCACTTCATTATCATGCTATGAAGACAGCAATCAAAGAAATTGCTAACATCGATTTGGATAGAAGAGAATTCTATTTGCTCGAGGGGATGCCTATTGCAGAAATGGCTTTGGAAATATTCAAGATTAAAGGATATGTTGATCCCAAAAATATCACAAAGAAGGATATTCGAATGTCAGTGGATGTAGCTAAGAGAAAGAAGGAGGTTGTTCTGGAAACAGATGTAATACCAAAACCCTTTGTTGGGGTAAGAGAACTAATAACCAATACTTTAGTAGGCTGTTCAAAAGCTGTTGTAAGTGGTTCGTCAAAAGAAGAAGTTGATATAATCATAAATGAGACGTTTGGAACAGATGCATTTAACGTTATAATTAACGGAGACCAGTTTGAAGGAAAAGGCAAGCCAGATCCCGCATCGTATGAAGTAGCATTGCAAAGACTAAATGTAAGACCGTTTGATGCAGTAGTAGTAGAGAATGCACCACTTGGTGTTAAAGCGGCCAACAGTGCTGGTATAGCATGCATTGTTACGTTGAATACATCACCCCTTGCAATATCCGACTTTAAAGGTCTGATATCAGAAGACCACATATTTACAGATACAAGCTTAGCCAGGAACTTTCTAAGCGATTGGTGTCATTCTTATTCTAAAGGCTATCTTACCAGGGTGACTAGGAGTACTAATAATGCTTTAGATTTGTAGCGCTTGACATAGTTCGCGTACATCCTTATTCACCATTAACCCGGTATCAGTATCATTTGAAGCTGAAGGAGGTGAAGGATAGTGATAATATGGTATTGCCTTTTCAGTAGTGAAAACGAGAGATATGAAAAAGCACAGAGTCTTAAACCCACTTGACCGCGTGAGATTGCGCAAATGATCTGTAAGATTGCCGCTCTGCGGCAGAGTAATATTCACCCTTGATTTTACAACCAGTTCCCTGAATTTTTTGTTCCGAGCTTGCTTTGCACTTGCGACGGTTGGGTTGACGTTTGATTTTGTACCTTTGCCGATGAACTGAATGTTGAAATTGCAACAGCTAAAGGAGTGGGAATCTACTACTTCTTTATAATTTACACGATCTCTACTACTTCCATTCCCACGCCTTAACCATGTTTGTACCATTTCTGTTGCCAATGTGCGTAAACATAGCCACCTTATTACTGAGAAATGATAGGTTTCCTGTTGCATTTGGATTGAAGATTGCAGCCCCACTTCCTTGCACTCCAGATGCAGTCAAGTGACCAATTTCTCTGAAACTAAGGGTAGCGTTTCCATTATTCTTGTTGCTACTATCATTAGACTTCAACTGCAATCCCCCTTCAATATTGGCTATATTCGAAGATATAGGGATAATCAAGGCTCTCCCAATTTCTTTGAAGCCGATACCTTGAACGGTTCCATTCCCACTGAAGATTATGCCTGTAGCATTTCCCCCGTTTCTCAGCGGAACGGGTACCTGACTGATAATCTTATTAGATTCAATATAGAAAGGGTTTCCTAAGGCAATATGGTTGCTGGTTGCGCTCGAATTTACACTACTCATATTTGAAGTTCCCTGAACTGAGGCTGCAATAGTATCGTTAAGGAGATTACTCGTACTGAATGCTATAACGAGCATAATTCCCAATAAAATCGCGATAATAACGCTCTCTTCCGTTTTCATAACGTTAGCTAAAGGGATCTTTTACTTAAGGATTCTGAGGGCATCTCACGCCCTTTGCCATTGTCTTCATGCACAGATAATGCCGCTATAACGAATTTTATTATCTGTTGACTAAGATGGAACTTGATGAAATAAAAGTGAGATACGGATACTCAGCACCAGAAGCTGCATGCCTATGATGCAACTGTACGCTATGACAGGCGTCGAAAAAGGTTTTGATCCCGTCTCAAGTCACAATGAAAGTGAGTGCGGTCATTCAATGAATTCAGCTCAGGTTATAGCCCCCACCAGATAAAAAGAAGGATGGGCAGGCCGTTAACAATGTTAATCATTGTTTATATTGCCAGGCTGGCAAGAAATGTATCTTACTTAGATGGATTTCCTTTTCATTAAATACTCTGCTCTTGTTCTGATTGCAGCGGTTATTGGACTGGCTGGCATAATAGCTTCATCTTCGCCACCGATTATGACCTATGACAAGGCATTTGGCCTAATCTCATCACCTCCTACCGGTCACATGATCTCTGTAAGCAGCAAGGTAAAAACATCAGGCCCAGTCAATAGCGGCAGCAGTCAGTCGGGTGCTAGTAAGAAAGTGGTAATGATAAACTTTGACGACGGCTACAAGAGCCAGTTACTCTATGCAAAGCCTATCCTAGACCAATATGGATACAAGGCGACCTTCTTTATACCCTGTGCCAAAATGGGAACAGAGCAGCCAAAATGGCTCACTTGGCAACAGATAACGGCACTGAAAGATGATGGCATGGATATAGAATCACATACTATGACTCATGCTCACCTGCCACTTTTCCTATCGTCACCAAGCCGGTTGAACTATGAGATAGGAGGATCAAGGCAATGCCTTGCTAGTCACGGTTTTAATGCTCCTATCTTTGGTTATCCATTAAATCTAGGATCTGATAATCCGACTATTGTCAATTTGGTTGCAAAATACTATACACTAGCAAGATCAGGAAGTGACCCACTTATGTTCCTAAACTGTAAGGGCTTTCCTCTGCATCCGCAGAGTGATTGCAGAACATATTCATCCAATGACAGCCTGACCTACGCAAATAGATATGATATTAGAAGTAAGAGCTTCTACCATATTCATGATGGTCAGAATTTCAGTCCTTCAGCAATGTTTCAACAATTTGTTCAAAGAATGAATAACCAAACTCAGTATAATTCAAACGGTAAGATAAATGCAATTCCAATAGTCGTCTACCATGATCTTACATATAATATACAAGACTATAATGCCATGGCCTCTACCATCACTGTTCCTCTATTTGCTCAGGAGATGCAATATCTTCATGATAATGGGTTCAAGGTATTGGTATTAAATCAGCTTGGCTACGATACCACAAAAAACAGATTTAATTTGAATGGTTCTGCCGGAAACACTACAACTCCAGCCACTGGATAAGGACAGAAAGCTGAACTTTTACATTAATGGCTAAGGTAACAGTTTTGCTGTGTCATTCGACTTGCAAAGTTTTGGAAAAGATGCTACCATGAAACGTAGTAGCAAGTTGCAAGAGTTATATCAGTTTGTAGATGCCCATCCATGGTTTAACAGTCTAATGCTTGTATTTAGGTGGGGCAAGCTCGACCCCAAGCGTTTCAAAAAATTAATGCAAGTATACACTCACTCTCAAAGGTGGCTTTTTAGCATTTACTGATCCTACAAATGCATTAGCGCATTTTAAAGCTGGCTCCTATCATCTTTTGATTCTTGATATTAAAATGCCAGATATGAATGGTTTTGAGTTATTCAAAGAACTAAAAAGGAAAGATGAGACAGTCAAAGTATTTTTTTTGACAGCCCTAAGCGAACTGCATGAGTATGATGCATTTAAGAAGGATGTATTTCCTAAAGAAGGTGAGAGATACTTTATAGCAAAACCGGTTGAAAATGAGGAGATGTTATGTAGAATAAACACAGTAATACCGAGCAGAAATTAAATCGTCTGATTCTGCACGCAAGTAGTAATATGTACGAGAACTCACACAGTCACTACTATCTGTCAAGACTCACTTGAAGGGAGGTAATATTGTACTTACTTAGGACAGAACAATAGCCATCATTGCAGCTGCGCGCATACATAACATCTGTTATTTACAAGTGTAGACAATGTGGTAGTTTTAATGCGGTTCCACAAGCCTAGGAATAAAGTTCAATCGTCCCCGTGTGTAGTCTAGAGTGTTAGGAATGTGATACTATATCAATGGAATATTTCGCTACGATAGAACAACACTATAAACCTAAACATGCAACGTGGAAGAAAGGAGACTTGTCATTTTATCAACAAAAGGTTGACGGAATAACTCAAAAGTTCGAAAAGCACCATAAGAGTCAGTGCTACTGTTGCCAGTAGAATTATTACCAAAGTTAAGCCAGGGATCCTGCTCTTATTAATTCATTTTGACGAGACAAGCCAAAGCCTGTATAATTACCTTGGTTTGATTGGAATCTTCCTACTAGCTTCCATTCAAAGTTGCTCCCATGATAGCCATTCCCATCGCTAGCAACGATAGCCCAGAAATCGTAGTCACTATATTTTCTATCACCCGCTTGATTTAGGCTTGTGTTCCCTGTAATTCCAATGTGCGAGTTGGCAAGTTGTACAAAGGTTTTCTTGAGGATATTAATGTCACTCTGTCCTTTAACATTGTTTTCAGTTAACGAGGCTAACCAAAATGCGTCATATGAGACCATCGCATACGATCGTGGAGTACTACCAATATTCTGTCGAATTTGATCCTCAACACTCTTAAATGCGGTAGTATGATTACCTATACCAAAAATAGGGCTTACAAAACCAGTATGTTGCGCGAATTCGGCAGCCCCAACATTTCTCACTACCTTATCATTAAGTGCAGACCCGTCGCTTCCGTACCATTTTACATTAAACAAGATGGGATCGCTTTGGGCCTGAATAAATATTGGCACCACTTCATCAAATGATACGAGATATACTCCCACTTTGTCTGCCCCATATCTTGCGACTGCCTGAGATATTTTATCGCTTAATGTTCTCAAATCTTGTTGCCAAACCATAAAATTTATTCTATTAAGACTCGTAGAAAAATCACCTGTTCTTGGTTCATATCCGACTCCAGCTAGTACTCTTCCCCCTAAACTCTCAAAGTCCTTTTGTACCGCAGCTACAAGACCGTTACCGTAAATATCTTTTCGCCAGATTGGTATAGTTGCTCGCACTCCATCTTGCCACATTTTTATAGATATTGCCTGAGCTTGGTGCGTATCATCAGGGACTAATCTAAAGATATTATCTCCTGGAGTTGACAAAGATGGCGCAGTACTCGATGGACTGACAATCAAGATTCCATTTTGATTTGCATAACTTTTTATTTGTTCAAGATCTGCACTCGTCGACGGACCCACTACTATTCTCACACCTCTATTTGCAAGATCCTTTAGCCTCTCAAGAGTTGTATCCGGATTAGTACGAGTGTCTTCAATTACTAGTCCTACTCTTGTGCTTGAATGAATGCTCGCAAAATAACTATTTACGTCCTTAACAGCAATTTTTAAAGCCGCATTTTCTGATTGACCCAGTGTAGAAGAGGCGCCAGTTAATGGAATCAAACCACCGATCATCAAGGTTCTATTCCCACCTGATGGCGGCATTATAACTTCGGAATTTGTGCTTGCAGATAAAACATTTAGTGGAGAAGATGGATAAATGAGAAATCCAAGTATTACTAAGCCGGCCACAGCAGAAACCACAGCTAATCGAACAGCCCGACTACGTTTTGCTTGGTTGTTGCTGTTGGTCACAATTGTAGTAGCTGTCGCTTTCAGCGACTTTTTTGGGTGTTCGGCACTTAAGCTAGATGAAGGTACGAGGACCCGGATATACCATAACAGGCCAGCTGCCATCACTAAGAAATGAGCTGCGAAAAACAAAGCTGATAGCCAGAGCTGTTCTACCAAAGAAGTGAGAACTATGAGTGCGAACCAACTATCTGATATTACGATTAAGAATATACCCAACGATTCGCATACCCAAGGAATAAACCAAACAGGCTCCTTTCGGAATTCCACAAGGATTACAATTGCCGGAATCATCAACATTGCATCCAGGATTGGGTATGCAACTATGACTACAAACATTGCGATGCCTCTGGGACTGGAAAGAACCGATAAGCTTAGAGTTAGAGCAATAATATAGCTAAGAAATAGAGCATTGCCTATGATGCTCGCCAGGAGAACTTTCTTGCTGAAATTGAATTTTTTTTGGAACTCCTTATACGTTCCGTAAAGATAAAATCCAAGGAAGCCATATGCGCTTAACCACAGATAGTCAGCAAGTGACGGAATGGGCGGAACTATATCAAAGACTAGCTGGTAAATTGCCCAAACAATATCGGCTGAAAGCCAGAGAAAAAGGCCTATAGCCAAAGCAGCGTGCGTTTTACCATGAAGACCATGAAGTTTTTGTCTAAATACAAGGAATATNGCTAGACCAGCAGCAATTGAAGCATTTATCGTAATAATCCAATTAGAGTAAAAATCTTTGGTGTCTATTTCTGCAAAAAAGATAATAGAATCCGATACAACAATGGCTGCTAAGAGACCAAGGAAAAGGACTCTTCTGGTAAGGGTTATACTTATCGCGCGCCTCCTTGATACTTTGAAAACTAGTTATCCCAATTTAAGAGTATAAGTGCTCCCGATTATTTTAAGCATAAGTAGTTCAGTCGTTTAATGTGTCAGTTCAAATGTGTGTTTTTAATGATGTACTTGATCTCGTCGTCTTTAATTTAACTAATGAGGCCTACCCTAAGGGCTGTGCTCCCTCTGGCTTGGAATACGGGAGAAAATGTTACAGGAATCGAAATCATTATTGCAGCGATTATTGCAATTATTGTGAATTCGCGATTTACCATTATCAATCAGTATTAGGGCCGGTATAAAAACACAATATTATCTCATACAGTCTGCGGGGGTTTCGACGCGGTCTCAGGCCGCACAATAACAACTTAGTCAGTAAAGCTAACCCCTCCTATTTTTTATCTAACAAATGAAAAAGAGAAAAATAAGAAAATTACAACAGTGGAACTATTTGTTAGTCCCACCGGAAGTGCTGTTCAATGTTACTATATTTGAAAAAGTATTCCCACCGTCACTGCTTGTTCGGATTTCTGGATTTGGTATTCCTGTCTTGTTTGTATCCCACATAATAGCGACATTGTTACCAGATGCGCTTAAAGTTACATTATCATTTAGAACAAATGTCTTGGGATTTGTGTTGGGGTTGCTGCTGCTGACTAGCATTGTGTTTGCAAATGTTTTTCCTCCATCATGACTTCCTGTGAATAATACATTGCTGTTGCAGGTCCATGCCGCGTATATGTTAGTACCAGATACTGCTAGACCACCGTCTGTCTTCGGGGGGTCCTCGATGTTCTGCTTTATGGCTTCTTTGCACTTCTGAAGAG
>AF_2010_repII_A100DRAFT_1000090_pt1 | contig 13907 bp, 13 predicted proteins | sample AmaForreplIIA100_FD_9198 | JGI IMG/M metagenome (IMG submission 9198) | reverse complement strand
TTTTGTCATACCGCTTAAGACATTGTACTCGCTTAAAACATATGAAATGCCGCGTAAATTAGATTGGAATCTATTTAGACAGATCTACGATATCCAACCAAGAGGCTATGAACAGTTAATTTCCATTCCCGGAGTTGGTGCCGCTACGGTAAGAGCATTATCATTAATTGCAGAGCTAATCTATGGGGCAAAGGCGTCCTGGCAAGATCCTGTAAAGTATAATTTTGCTCATGGCGGAAAAGATGGTGTTCCTTACCCAGTTGCCCGAACGGTATACGATAGATCTATAAAGTACTTGTCTTCTGCGATTGAAGGTGCAGAAATCGAAAGGGAAGAGAGAATTCAGGCTCTAAGAAAACTAGCACAATATTCGGCAAGAGTTTTTGGTCAAAATCAAAATAGCATCTGAGATTACTTTTGCTAAAATGCAGTTGCAAATCTACCATCTATCACAGGATTAAATTCGTTTGCAGGCATCGATATATTGATGGCCTCATGCAACTGATTTATGGACACTACGTCGGATTTACCAGACCTTCTCTGCACTACTTAATTTAGAAACCTATGCATATAGTATTGTTGCTCCTTATGCTAATGAAAGGACCTATAGCACCAAGCTTTATTACAAGGTGAGAAAAACAGACAAAAAAATACTAACAAATCTGAAAGCTAATGGACAAAAAGTGCATTAAGGAAGTTGAATTGAATATATATCACTCTAGAGGTTAAGTCCAACTCCTGAAGCTAATTCAGGCTACTCAATTTGGTTATTTATGGCTCGCTACAGCGAAAAATAATCTGTTACTTCATCTTGTTTCACATCAAAAACAATACCCAGAGTAAGACCACGCTTGAACTTTATCAAAAAAAGTAGAGATTGTTAGATTAACCCTAACAATACCCCCAACAAAGGAAGGAGTTCTGGACAAGGATTACTATTATATTCCAAAATATTACCTTCAAGGTTACGATGGAGATAATCTCTGGGTCTCTCTTACGAAAGTGAAATCAAGGTTTGAGAGAAAAAAAGGACCACCTGCATCAACCTTTGAAACACCAGAATATAAAGAGAGAATGAGAACAGTGCAAAAACAATATCCTGACTTTGAGAGCAATATTCCTGCCTATGCTAGCCCTGTAGCTAGTGGAGCTTCATCTTCCCCCCGCATGGTAGTGCCGGAGAGAAGGGAGTACTTGCGATGGCCTGGGACAAGACGATAGATAGGAAAGTAAAATCAACCGACAATCAGGATCTCGGCAAAATTGAAGGTGTATCATCCGAATATGTTGAGGTAAAGGAAGGTGCATTGCATAAGAAAAGATACTATATTCCTAAGTATTATTTAGAAAGTTATGATGGGGAGAATGTGCGTTCGTCACTTACAAAGAATGAGATAAAAGATAAATACGAAAGGGGCAGTCCACCTTCTCCTTCTGAATTCCAGACAGAACAGTATTTAGAGCAAAAACGTAGAATAGAGTCTGACTATCCTCAGTTCCTGCATGGAATACCGTGGATGGCTAGAGAACCCGGCGTACATGTTAAAACAGAACAATCCGGTGACATACTACATATTCCTTGGGAAGAAGTAATCCATAAACGTGTAAAGACAACAGATGATGTCGATATAGGAGACATACAAAGAGTAGGAAATGAGTTTATAGTTGTAAGAGAAGGGGTAGGGAATGCACGCCTCTACTACATTCCAAAGGCATATATCGATAACTATGATGGAAGCGCCTTATATGTGGCTACCCCAATCGCTCTCGTAAGCGCAAAATTCGAAAGGGAAGAAGAACCAACCCCAGAAGAAATTAGGACTTTAAGTGAAGACCGACCAAAGCGTGCTACCTCTGCTAACATTGATTAAGTGCGAAAGGAACAGAACGGCCTTTTTTTCGTATACGCTTCAGCTCATTGCCGGATGGAATTAGCAAAATTAGACCTGTTGCTGCAGAGATAATCGACCAAGTTGACGGATCAATTGAAGGTATAACAAAAAAGAATACGGTAAATCTGAACTGCAACAGGATAAAAGATTCATCAAACCATTTTTTTGCTGTTCCAACTGTAAAAACCATGAATCATTATTAATCGCTCTGTGTTCTCGATCAATATGTTCGCTTAATTCGCGAGTATCAGCGAATTCTTTACCACATGCTTCACAGATCGGATGATGAGATGTTCGTCAGCATTTGTTCCGATAACCTATTCCTCGTGGAAATATCATATACGATCCTTAGAATTAATCGGGAAGTAAAAAGTATGGCAAAGACAAAGTCTACTGCGTCGTGGATCTAATATTCTAGCTCATTATTGCTCGATTTATTCTTTCCAACATCTCATCATTTCCAATTGGCTTTTGAATAAAGTATCTTTCTCCTTCTTTTGGGTACACGTCTGTTTTAAAGACGTCATAATTATGTAAATCTGTAAGTGCAGTCAAAAAGCAGACCTTGATTTTATTATCTATTGTTTTCATCTTATTGTATAACTCAAAGCCATTCATCTTTGACATGTAGATATCAAGAATTACGAGATCGTATAACATGATCTTGAAATTCTCCAGTGCCATAGCAGGATCGACGAATGTGTGAACGTTAAATCCTTTGTCTTCTAATACAAACCTTAGAGCCATACAAACATCTGGCTCATCATCTACGACCATAATCCGGTTTTTAGAGTTAAAATATCTATTTTTGGGAGGATCTACCAATCTTCTTAAATTCAACTAATCCTATCCTATACCTCAACTTATAATAACTATAAGTTTCTAACAATCAGACTATACAATTCTGTAAAGAATTTTTGATATCAGCTTGTCGGCAGTGTCTCCAATAAAAGTTATCTTAATCAAATCTTTAAATACTAGATGAATAATTTACCCAGAATCTATCATTGTTTCGGACATTTTTAGTCCACAGTTTAAACAAACCGCTGTCACAGGTATATTGTCCATTCCGATGGAAATTATCAACAGATACAAAAAATCATAACAGGAACGAAAAATAGGATTTGGATATTCGGTACAAGACTGATATTTACAACTATCCTTAGCTAAACCTAAATACATGTTTCTCGTTCAATAAAAGTACTATTGAAATCTTCGTCCTATTATGGTAATTCAAATACCGTACTTCTTCTTGATGATGAATTTGATATTACAAGTATATTCAAGCAAGGCTTAGAAAGGGTTGGCTTTCAAGTATTTGCATTCACCGACCCCTTTTTGGCCTTAGAACATTTTAGAATAAATTCCAAGAGATATGGGTTGGTTATTACAGATCTCAGAATGCCAAGCATGAATGGATATGAATTTACGAAAAGAGTCAAGGAAATAAAACCAGGAGTAAAGATCTTTTTTATGACAGCCTTTGAAGTCAATGATACTGACTTCGAAAGAATCCTGCCATCAATCAAGATAGATGAATTTATTCAGAAACCAATCTCATTGAAGGATCTAGTCCGCGCAATAAGTAGGTATATAGACACCGGAATAAAAGCTGCAACTAGTCTTCCTGAATAGACACATGAGGGTTCCTAATAATTGTAATAGATAGTTCAGAATCAATTAGCCGGGCGAAAATGATTCACTTTCGTCTCCAACCTCGGAAATCAGATATTCCAAGAAAGCGATTAGCTGGCATCCGGCAGATCTAGTTGGCTATTAAGTATATCTATGAATTGACAAGTGCATAAGATAAATCGACAATCACACTACCATTGAAAGAAATAAATTAATGATTTAGGGAAATTAGTTAAATGAAGTGTCCTGTCTGCCTTTTGGCCACTGGTTTGAAAACAAAAGAGGATATGGTTGTTCATTTGAGCTACCATAAGAATAATCTGGATTTGCTGTTGGAAAGATTTGCAGAATGTATACTTGCTCATGAAACCTAAAGGCTACCAGAGCTCAGTCCAACTCAGTGCAATTCTTAATAATTTAACGTCTTTAAATAATTTATAGATCAGAGTAATGCAGCTAGTTATATTCATAATCAGGAAACTGGGATATTCGAACTAAGTAGAAAATATTTTAGGCACACGATAATGTTCATTTATTAAAGAATTATAATAGATTATGGCTAATATCTTTACTATAGGGCACTCAAACCGTGAGTGGAGTGATTTTATTTCCATTTTGAAAGACAATCATGTAGATGTAGTAGTTGATGTACGTCGTTATCCAGGTTCTAGAGCATGCCCACAATTTAACAAGGAACAGATGACCAGAGAACTCAAGAAAGAAAATGTATCGTATATGCACGTTGAGAAGCTATGGGGAAGACGAAAACTGTCGGATACCAATAGATCTAGATACTATTATAACAATAATAGTGGATGGAAAAATAAAGGCTTTAGAGCCTATGCCAAATATATGTCGACTACATCATTTAGAGATGGTATTTGTGAAATCCTTTCATTAATGAAAAATTACAACAATCTAGCCATCATGTGTGCAGAGGCATTACATTGGAGTTGTCATAGGAGGCTGATAGCGGATTACCTTACCATGGTAGAAGGTATTTCTGTGTTTAATATTTTAGACATCAAAAAGCAATTAGAACATCATCAGTTAACCTCATTTGCACGTCTTACTGACAACAGGACTTGTCATTATCTATCCAGAAACGATTGACAAATAAATAAAAGCAAGAAAATAATTCCGTTCTGTACCACTTCCGATCTATCACTCTAACTGATTTTTGTATATTGTATGAATCCAATATACATAACTAGATACTTTTAAGAACAAGGCTCTTCTATCTAAATCATGAATCAAGTATCTACCGAGAAACCGACACGAGAATCACCAAATCAGTGGGCGGAAATAAGCGGACAAATTGTAGATAGATTAACGGGCAAGAATATGTCTATGACTTATGATTTTCAGAAGCTCACAATTGATGTCCCAAGAGCCGAAGGACCAGGTGGTCAGCATATAGGAAGCGTTCAGTGGGTCATAAACGGCAGAATAGTAATTACAACCGAAACGTATGATAAGAAATAGATAAGAAAACAAGGAATATCTATTATTATGAAAGCTACTAGCCACCATCTTCACAATGATGAACAAGATTCTATACCAAATTGGTTCGCCCGAGCGATGAGTGCCGCAAGAAGTGGTACGATCAGGCTAGAGATGGGTAGGCGCCCGGCGGTTAAAATAGACATTGTAAATAATGAAAGAAATAGCTAGTTGAAAGGAAACTTTCAAGAGAGACTTGAGCAGTTTATTAGGCAGTCAGGAATAAAGATATTCGGAATTGCCAAAAAGGAAGAGCTCGAAGAATAAGATTGAGAAGAAAGAGGAAGTAGAGAATGATAAAGTCATCTTAGAAGAAGTAAAAAAAGACAATTTGGAAGCAGCCAAACAGTAAGAACAAAAGTCGTAATCACTTAAGCCAACGAAATACTCCTTTCGGAATAAAATTAACTAAATGAGCTAGAGATTCATATTGGTATGATAATAAATCAAGAAAAGAGAATGCCAATCCAAATAGGAACATAATATAATACTCTATGTATCAGAACGAGCACATGTACTGAAACGAACTAATATTGAATCCGAATTCGTTCCGCATAGACCCGCAAAAAGAGTTTTAATTGATTGACCTTCATACCTCTCTAGATAGCTTTCGGGCAGCTTTCCTACGCGGGTTTTTGTTTCCTTCCGACGGCTCTGACTCATGCACAAGTCTATGTTCTTCCCTCATCTGTCCGCTGGTCGCGTCATTAAGTGAGTGATCACGCTTTATAGGACTCTTTTTTTCTGTACTCGTACTCATTATGTACAACACTAAAATTAATAGCGCTTTGGAAGATAATTTCTAATAAGAAGATCTGCGAATCATGATATTTGAGTCGCGGGAATAACTCAGACAGTCAAAAACCAAGCTGCACTTGACATTATTCGCTAGATAGTGACTACAAGTCTGTTCCATTACCAGTTTTTACAATAAAACCGCAGCTCATCTCAGGTCTAAATTTGCCTTTTATCAAAAGACAATTATGAGAATACAATATACTTTTTGATATAATAAGGACAAAACCATAATAATTTGGATAAAATAACCAATGCTACTTGGTCCTATTTAGTGTATGTGTACACATCTGGTTTGCTTTGTATACATGGTGAATATTATGTCCTACTATTATCATATTATGATGGTCAATAACTCTGCAGACGGTGTAGATGGTAGTGTCGATGCTACTAAATCGGTTAGCTCGCTAATGTTATATCCTGCTGACCGAGAAGCGCCAGAAAACCAGAGAGGTAAAGAACGAGATGATTCGTCTACCCTTGATGTGTGCCACATGTGCAAGAGCAGTAAGTCAGTTCTTTTCGATCCTAAGACCAGCGAGACATTGTGTAGCACGTGCGGGACGGTTCTTCGTGAAAAAGTAGAATCATCTAGTCCTGAATGGAGGCCATACTCACAGGAAGATATTGAGAACAGGGGCAGAACAGGAATGCCAACTTCTTTGGCATTTCATGATATGGGTCTTTCAACACTTATCTCCTATTCTAATGCAGACGCAAACGGCGTTGCAATAAGTCCGGATCAGATTAGTAAAGTTAACAGAATGAGACATTGGAATCAGATCTCCAGCAACAATAGAAGTTACCATAGGAATTTGAAGAATGCGTTCGCTATCTTAATCAGTCTTAAGGACAAACTCTCTCTTAATGAAGCCGTAATAGAAAAATCTGCCTATAATTATCGTAAAGCTCTGGACAAACAGATTATCAAAGGAAGATCTATTCGCGCAATGGTAGTAGCTTCCATCTATGCCTCGTGTCGAGAATTGAATGTCCCACGGACTCTAGACGAGATTGCTAAGACCACTAACGCGGACGGTATATTCGCTGGTAAATGCTACAGATTACTTGTCAGGAATCTGAAACTTCGTTTACCCGTAGTCGATTCAAATGTGTATCTAACCAAGATAGTAAATAGAGCTCAGGTAAGCCAAAAGGCATACAGGCGAGCAGTTCAAATGCTTTCGATAATAAAGGAAAAACCGGTGTCATATGGAAAGGATCCCAATGCACTTGCGGTCGCTGCATTGTACGCAGCTTGCCTGAAGGAAGGCGAAAAAGTCAGCCAAGCTCAAATTGCTCTCGCGGGGGACACAAGTATAGTGACGTTGAGAAAAAGATTCCAAGACGTCAAGAATCTCTTCCCTGAATAATTTCAATACTGAAATACTGAAAATATTTTGTCCAAATATTGTTGAGTTGTACGATCGAATGATCATCGATAAAAGTAAAATATAAAAGAATACAAATTAGCACTGCTATCAAGTACCGAGAGAGATACGTAAAATAGCTTTAGTTATAAAACAAGAAAGGACTTGTTACTATTCTGACAAGGGCAGACTAAAAGCAAAGGTGGCTCCATTTCTATCTTTGTTGTTTTGTGCCCATATCTTGCCTCCATGAGCTTTGACGATGCCTTTTGAAATGAATAAGCCTAATCCCATGCCAATCTCTGACTTAGTTGCAAATTTTGAAAACAATTTGTCTTGTATATCTGGATCGATTCCTGTCCCTCTATCTTTTACGCTAATGACAACTTCATCGTTTTTTGACTTCTTGACTTCTGCATACACGGTTATGGGAGTGTTAAAGTTATGACGTTGCTTCGTAAAATTTATAGCATTAATCAGGAGGTTCGATATAACTTGATAGATTCTAATTTTGTCCGCTTTTATCATTATAGGATTCTTATTTGACTCTAACAAATTGATATCTATCCGTCCAATTGACTTCATATCTCGCGCGACTTCAGCTATCTTTTCAATTACATTAAACCTCTCCTTTTTTAGCTTTAACATGTTGCTATCGATCCTGGAAACATCTAATATGTTATTCGTAAGGTTCTGAAGTCGAATAGCATTTCTCTGAATACCTTCTCTAATTTCTTCATCATTTTCAGGATGAAGTAGTAACAGATCAGAATATCCTAATATCGCCTGAGTAGGGGTCTTCAACTCATGGCTGGCAACGCTAATAAATTCTTTCTGCATTTTATCATGTCCCTTTAACCGCTCATATACTTCAACCTGATTCCAAAAGTTTTCAAATATTGAAACATAAGAAATCACTGTTGGTTCACTAGTTGAATATGTGGCTAGTCCCACTGCTTCCAGAAAATTTTCTTTTGAATCATCTATCTTTTCAATAACAAACGATGCGTTCCTATCGACAACCAGTATCGTCACTGTAGTAACATTAAACCTGGGGGGAGATTCCAGACGTCGTATTTGAAATGTATAAAGTTCGTCATAGTTGTTATTATTCTTATCCACTGCTTCTTCTGATATTAGTCCACCGTTATCCGAACTGACTTGAGTTATTATTTTTTCGATCTCGTTGTTTGTGGGAGTTAGTATCTTAACAGTTATGCCAGATCTTCTCATCCCTTTTTCTGATTGGTAGTCTTCTGCTTTATCCCTCTTGGTTGTCCGAGTCAGCGAGGATGCCTCGGCAAGTAACGTTATCACACCAATTCTATGCTCACGCATGAATGCGTTAATTGTAGGAAGAATCAGTAATACCTCAAATTTAGCTGATTTTATTAATTTTATAAATAACTCTAAAGTCCTCAAGGGATCGTCTACAATTTCTGAAGACATATAGTCTGCGTATAGATGAAAGGTATAGTGTAATTTAATCTTTAGATTGCTGCTGAAAATGGATAATTTTCTTCTTTTATCTGTTAGCACATAAACTAGTAGATCCCTTTATTAACTTTATTCTGCATCTTTAGGGGGGTACCACAATTACAGGTGTCGACAGACATTACTTCGTCTTCTCGTGGCAAACACGTTATGCTACTGTATGGAAACAATTTAGAGCGTGACGTTGCCACGACAGAGCTCATCAATAAAGGGTTAGAGGAAAACCAGCTCTGCGTCTATGCTTCTGTAGATGCCTATGATAAATCATATCTAGCTGCGATTAGTTCGAAAATTAGTAATTATGAAGAAAATATAAACAAAAAAAATTTATTAGTTGTAAATCTGGATCGATTTTACGATTCAGCACTAAGGGGCGACTTAACACCTTTTAAGGAGTTCAAATCACAAATCCAGAAGGAATTAGAATTAAGAAGTAATGGAGGCGCAGTTATTGTTGCTGATTGTGCCGATAACCTCTTTCAGAATCAATGTTTTGATCAATCCGAGCTAGTAGAGAATTGGTGGCATGGCGTATATAAGGTTTGGACACAGCATGAAAACCGAGAACAAAATCAGATCACTATTGTATGTCCACATTTAGATTCGTTATTATGCAAGCATCCGTATGATCGGCACAAGCACAGGATTTTTAATAACCATAGCGTTGTCATAGATATAACCGGTCATTTGATGGGGACGTCGCCCACAACAGCCATGCAAACAAGTGAATGCCAAATTGTTGAGCCAGCTGCTTTTCCAATGGAATCACAAACACAAATTCTTGTTGCTGAACCAGAACCAGACCTTCAACATATATACAACATATGGCTACGTTCTAGGGGCTTCAAGAACATACTAATAACAGATAGTGGCAGAACCTGTCTTGATGAGCTTTTCAAGACCGAAAATAAATGCGACATCATTGTTATTTTAGATTCACATCTTAAGGATATTCCTGTCGTTGAACTTGCTAAACAAATTGCTAATCGAAAGCCCAATAATCGAATTATCTTCACAACTACATATCCTCAGGATATTGTTAGTTCAATGGGTATCAATAATAATAATAATAATAATGAGATACTTTTCAAACCTTTCAGATTCCCTGAGCTATTATCTTTGATAGGTAGCAACACCGAATGATTCCGGATTCTTGTCATAGCTGATCAGAGTTTTCCGACTGGACGGAAATTCTCGAATAGCTTAGAGGTCTTGAAAGAAGACTAAGGACTCAAATAATCCTAACCTAGCATTGTTAAAATTTAAAGCCGGCTTATATGATCTTTTGCATGCAGATATTAGGATGCCCGGCACAAGAACGCTTGAAATTATATGATAAAATAAAGCGAATAGATAGTAGAATCAAACAAAGTATGTTTCGTTTTCGCTAGCGGTTGATAGTTAATTTTGACCTCTGCTCAGTGACTATTAAATTTCTGTAATGGTGTTCAAATAACAACCGTTTTTCATTCTCATCGAATCGATTGAAATCTTTTTGATGATAAGTGCAAAAACCTTTGCATTTTATTAGACTATCATCGGACCCACCTAACTTCAGCGGCACAGATATTTCATGTTTCAAGAGCTCTCTCTCTTTTCTCACTAAATGAAACGAACCCATATCGGCAACTACACAACAACCCCTTCTTCCCTGATTTTGTGCACGCCTCGACAAAACTTTAACAAAAGATAGAACATCGGATTCTGAACCAAAATATCCTCTTACTGAATCTACAATTACAAGAGAACCATCTTCCTCATACCTGGTTACGTCTAAATCTATAGACCTGAGAGTACGCCTAACAGAATCGACACTTTGGTATGTCGATAAAAAAAGAATAATTTCCTTACTAGTTTCAAGTCTGCTCTTAAAATATCGTGAATAAATTTCCTTTAAGGCAGACAACTGAGGATAGATAAGCAAGTTATGTTCGGCGTAATCGGCTCCCTCAACCTCGTGTAGTATACTATCAGCGCTGCCGTCTATTACAGGCTTAACCATAAAAATTACTATCCTCCTCCATTATTACCCGGCCTAACAATACTATGGTGAGAATGGTTCTTAACACTATGTATCTGTTCTTGGGATCTATAGTAAATAGTAGTGTCTTTAAATAGGGTTACTCGCCTGTCTTCATCTGAACGTCGACATACTTGCTTATTACATCTGCTATTTCATTAATTGAAATTGGTTTTTGTACGAATTCATCTATTTTAACTGATGGAAGAACTCGCCTAAACTCAATATCATCTATTTCAAAAGCTGTCATGAAAAACACTTTAACGTCTGCTTTTATCTCTTTTATCCTTTTTATGAACTCATATCCGTTCATTCCTGGCATTCTCAGATCCGAAATTACTAGGCCATACTGTTTGGAATTTATTTGAAAATGTTCTAATGCTAATAAGGGTTCAGTAAATGCAAACACATGATAACCCTGTCCTTCCAATCCTTGTTTGAACGGGGCAATAATATCATATTCATCATCGACTATCAAAATCCAGTTGGGTGGCGCTGAAGGTACAGTATCGTCACGGGATATTATCCTTCACATTTTATGTCAAAAGAAATTAGTACTTAAAAGTTGCGTTCGTCATTTCTTGAAATAACGCAAAATTTTTTACCGGTTGTGGGATTTCTTTAAAGACTCGTCAAATAACTATACACATTAGTGATAAAGAGTATCTCTATTGGTCCTGACATCACATTAGTGACAAAGAGTATCTCTATGCGCTTCAGCATTCCAGATCCAGAAAGGTCAGTTCCTAGCCCTTTGGTAGTTAGCCTATACTCAGCCTTGGACTCCAGACATCAAAGAAAATTAGCCTAATGCCGGATATGAAGAATACTGCTGAACGCAATGGTAGATGATATGTGTATGGTATGTACTAATTATCTCCGAGAGTGACTTTAATAATCTTCGCTTGCTCAGTTTCTATAGGCGCATCTCTAGAATCTGTTTTCAAGAATGCAATCTTATCAACTACATTCTCCATTCCAGCTACCACTCTTCCAAATACTGTGTATTGACCGTCCAGAAAGTTTGAGTCTTTTAAAACGATAAAGAATTGTGAACCAGCACTATGCGGATCCTGTGACCTTGCCATAGACACTGCCCCACGAGAGTGTTTATTTTTATTGAATTCTGCTTTTATATTCCAACCAGGACCACCAGTTCCCCATTTGTTTTTATTATTAACCTCTCTAGTGTTGGGATCTCCTCCTTGTATTACAAAACCTGGTACTATTCTGTGGAATATCAAACCATCATAAAAGCCCCTATTTGCTAATTGTTTAAAATTCTCAACGGTTTTTGGTGCATCTTGTGGATAAAATTCTAGTTCTATGTTGCCAAAATTGGTTGTTATGGTGGCAGCACCACTCGGATTCGCCATAATGGCAAACTTGGAGGGAACCTGCTATATATATGTCTCCGCCTTGTCCAGATCTAACTTCTTGGAAATAAAAATTATCGACATCCTTTAGTCTTTTTTCGTGCGTAACGACCCCTAGAAACTTGCGGTGAATTTGAAATCCTTGGGGATTCTTTTCGCCCAATTATCGAACTCGTTTCTTACAAGATCGAAGTACGTGCAACCGACCGCACATACTCTATAATCATCTAGAGAAAGTATAGTCATTGCTAGCCAGTACTTACACGTATCAGGAACTATAACATCAGGTTGTGTCACAATATTTTTTTACCTATTCCTCCTACAATTTTAGCAGTAAACTATAGATGAATAAGAAAATAGGTATTCCAGAAAAGGAAAGGGCATTGATTTTCCAGGGTGGAGGATCTCTTGGCGCATATGGAGCCGGAGCGTATAGAGGGCTGTATGAATTGCTCTCCAAGAAAGACACAGATGAAGGGATAAAGGGTAAGCCTACGCTAAATATAATTGGGGGAACTTCAATAGGCGCGATTAATGCCGCTGTTCTGGTAAGTTATGTAATAGAGAATCAAACGTTTGAAGGATCTGCAGAAAGACTTATTGAGTTCTGGAACTACCTTTCCAAGAAATCAATTGTAGAAGCTAATCCATTTTTCATGCCCTGGTGGAATTACTGGCATAGTATTAATCGAGAGCTCGCGTCTGGGGAAGCTGCGAGACGATACTATTCAGCCAAAGAATTTGCAATACGTGGAGTACCAAATGTCTTTTATCCTCATCAACCTACATATGACAACAAATATTTAGATTTGGACAACATATGGTATCGCTATAGTACTGAGCCATTGAAGCGAAGTCTGGAACGGTTTGCAAAATTTCCAATAGCTACAACTCAAGAAGACAATCAACCTAGACTAATATTGGTTGCAGTTGACGTTGCTGATGGTAGCCCGGTCACATTTGACAGTTATCCCAAGGAAGATGGTTCACGAAAAACAGAGTATGGGAGATTCATTAAACAGAAGGGTAACGAAATCGGATTTGAACATGTAGTACACTATGATAAGGGAATTACCTCGGATCATGTTATCGCAAGCTCCTCCATTCCGGTCAACTTTGATTTCACTAAAATAGAGGTCGAAAGTCTAAATTCCGAGGGCAGTAGTAGATCAGGGAATTTAGAGGAAACATCAAGTGAGAATGGCTACAGTTATGAAAAAGATATGCGACATTTTTGGGATGGAGGCCTTATGAGCAATACCCCATTAATGCAGGTAGTATTGCTACACAGGAAATATTGGTACAAGGTAAGAGGATTAAAAGATTCTATACCAAGATTAGGAGTCTATATAATAAATTTACATCCCAAACAACAGCCGGAAATTCCCACAGATAGAGATGGCGTTATCAACAGGAATACTGACATAACTTTTTCCGATAGAATCGATCATGAAGAAACTATGCTGTTACTTGTGTCTGACTACATAGAAATGGTAGGGACGCTGATAAAAGTAGCTGGAGAGAATGGTGTAAAAGATGATGTAATACGCAATCTACTAAACCAGAAGACAAGGTATCATGGTGAGTTCCTAAGAGCTAGAAGATTTCTAGATCTGGTGGAGGGTCGATTTCAAATAGATGAAATAATAAATATAACTCGGAAGAATGATGAGCATACTATTTCTAATAAATCGTACGATTTCTCTATTGGGACGATAAGTCTCTTGCTTGAGCGAGGATATAATGATGCTCGTGAGGTGCTTTTATCAGGATTTTGAATCTAATATCTTGGAGTGTTCCTACCCTAGGACAAGGGGTGAAA
>AF_2010_repII_A100DRAFT_1000089_pt1 | contig 13980 bp, 13 predicted proteins | sample AmaForreplIIA100_FD_9198 | JGI IMG/M metagenome (IMG submission 9198) | reverse complement strand
GATATAGCTATATGTTGGATAAACCATGTTGTAAATTAAACCGATTTATTTTAATCCTATAGGAGGGCTAAACTGACCGAGCAATTATGGTATGGAGCATTGAAGATCAGTGTATCGAACAAACCATGTAAGAGTATGATATTTTACACAACACTACGATTTTTGCTCAGTTCACTCTACACCTAATATTTCAAAATTTCATATCTAATATTTCAAAATAGAGCCAATTTTAGTAAGTGAGGTAAAAGAATCAGCAGATAAACAAAAAGAATATTTTTTAAAGACGAATACGCGCGCTACTTGTAAGTCTTCGGATCCTTTTTCTCTTATCTTGTCTTATCGTTTCTCATGCTACTATTCTCCCTAGCGGAGTATTTACCCGATTACTGCTAAATAGATAGCAAGCGCACGAAATTGCTTTGCACATACATTAATCTACGATCTTTTTCTTGCCTTTACTTTATTTGCTGCTTCCTTAACTGTTTCTGATGTTTGAGGCGCTGCTTCTGCTGTCTGTCTTGCGGTATCCTTTATAATCTCTGCTGTCTCGCGTGCAGCTATGGTGGTTTCTTCCACTGCAGCAGCAGTATCTTTAATTACACCGCGTTCCTTGAGATCCCTGGCAGCATCATTAATTTCCTTTGCGGTATCTCTGGCAGCTACACTTGCTTCGAAGATTGCCTGAGTAATTTCGTCAATGGCTCCACTTTCACGAAGGGTTCTTACAGTCTCCTTCATCTTGGTCGAAGCATCACGGATACTCTTGGCTATGTTCTTTATAGTTTCTGCAGTTCGTTCAGGATCTACCCCTGTTATCTTAGCGTCTTGATTTTTAGAATTGGCCGAAGTGGACATGGAACTCTATGAACAACATTACTGTATATAGTTCTATCTTTATATGCAGCGGATCGAGTTATTTTAAATTTATATGTACTTTGCTATTTATTTCATTATTTGTTCATTTTAGATCTAGAATATTAGATTCAATTTTAGGAATTTATTTCATTGTCCTGTAAGATTAGGTTTAGCCAAGGATAAAGTCTGGATTCAGAATGTAATGTCCCATTGATACCTAAAACCCTCGAGAAAGATCCACAACTGTCGGTTATGTTATTCTTAACTTACAGGCTATCCATAAAGCTCAGCAATTACCACCATGAAGAATGAAAACGGTTCAGCACATCACTTATATTCGGACATCAATACCATTCTTCTTCAAGTAACCTTTCACCATGCCTACGCTTGATTTTTCATAGTGAAATATTGAGGCTGCCAAGGCCGCATCCACGTCTGTCTGTTCAAATACTTCGAGCATGTGCTTCGGTTCTCCACATCCTCCAGAGGCTATTACGGGTATACGAACTGCTTCACAAATAGACCTCGTCAAGTCAATGTCGTACCCATCTTCAGTCCCATCTGTATCAATGCTTGTAAGCAAAATTTCACCGGCACCCAAAGATTCCACTTTTCGAGCCCATTCAATTGCATTAATCCCGGTGTCAGTCGTTCCACCAAAAATCTTAACTTCAAACCAGTATCTTTCATCCAGATTTTCGAAGCTATCTCTGCTTCTTTCATTTTTCTTTGCATCTATGGCGACTACCACGCACTGCCTGCCAAATATAGACATTAAATCTCTGATAAGTTCGGGATTTTTAACGGCTGCAGTATTGATCGATACCTTGTCAGCACCGCTCAGTAGTATTTCCCGTGCATCCTCTAGCTTTCTAATACCTCCACCTACGGTAAATGGTATATCGGTGACCCTTGCTACGTTTCGAACAACGTTCCTCATTGTTTCTCTTTCTTGTTGAGATGCAGTAATGTCAAGGAATACTAACTCATCTGCACCTTGGTTTTTGTACTTCTGAGCAAGTTCTACAGGATCACCTGCCTCTTTGACACCCTCGAAATGGATTCCCTTCACTACTCTTCCATCGTCAACGTCCAGACATGGAATCACCCGTTTGGCCAATGGCATCCTATGAAATCGCCTTTACTCTTTCTACATTAATCTTGCCCTCATAGAGTGCTTTACCAAGTATGACTCCGCTGCACCCTACATTTTTAACTTTAATCGCATCTTCGATACTGGAAATCCCTCCACTTGCAATTATTTTTGCGCTTGTAACGCTGGCCGCCGAAGATAATGTTGGAATATCTGGGCCGGTCATTGTCCCGTCTCTATCCACGCTAGTAAGTAGAAACTCTTTTACTCCCATGCTCATAAAAAACATCAATGAATCAATAACCCTCGATCCCGTTGTCTCCCTCCACCCATCAACCATAATCGTCCCATTATACTGGTCAAGCGAGATCACTATCCTATCTTGGTTTTTCTTGGCAATTTGCTTTACAGAATCAGGATTCTTGTATGCCATAGTTCCAATTACTACCTTTGCTGCGTTTTTACTAAAGAATTCCTTTACTAGCGGGACGGATCTTATACCCCCAGCCACTTCAACAGGAATTTTGACCGCATTTATAATTGTCGAAACAATTTCAATATTTTTCCGCCCAGTTCGTAAGGTGGCATCAAGGTCCACCACATGTAACATGTCTGCCCCGGCAATTTCCCATTTTTTCGCAATCTGCACAGGGTCGCTGCCATAGATCACTTTATTGTCAGGATTACCCCTCACTAGCCTGACAACATTCCCATCAAGCAGATCTATTGCTGGTATCACGAGCATAAAGTACACTCTTTTAGAAAATTNTTAATCATAATCGCGCCTACCGAGCCAGACTTTTCAGGATGGAACTGCGTCCCGAAAAGATTNCCGTTTTCTACAAGAGCGGGGATTACGCTGCCGTATGCAGCAGTTGCAGCGACCAAACTTTTGTCCGTGGGCTTCGCATAATAAGAATGAACGAAATAAACCCATGCTCCATTTGGTACCCCCCGTAAGAGCTTGCTATCTTTCCTCGTTATGGCTATGTTATTCCAACCCATATGGGGAATTTTAACTCTAATTTTGGGTAACATTATTACTTCCCCATCGAGAATTTTAAGGCCGTCTAGAGTACCTTCTTCACTCTTTTTAAATAACATCTCCATCCCAAGGCAAATACCGAGTATCGGGACACCTCCTTTGATGGCATTTTCCACGGCTTGGACCATTGCTCCCTTACTTGGCTCAACGGATTTTATTGCAGGGTCGAAATTGCCAACTCCTGGAAGAATCAATCCATTGAAATCCTCCACATCATTTAGTTTATGCAATATAGAAACGTTCTCCGCACCATTTCGCTCCAAAGCAGTTTTTAGGCTAAAAAGGTTGCCAGCCCCGTAATCAAATATCGCAATGCTGTTGGTTTTCACTACATCGCACCTTTGGTACTTGGGATCCCATCTTTTCTTCTTTCATCGATGCTGGCTGCCATTCTAAATGCCACAGCAAAAGCCTTGATCGCAGCTTCAATTTTATGATGATCATTATCTCCACATTTTACTACAACATGAGTGCAAGCGTTCAAGTTTTGAACAAATGACTTAACAAAATGCTGTAAATCTTCGCACGGGATTCCCTCGACAGCATCTGATGTTAAATCTAAATTCACTATACAAAACTGACGTTTTATTAGNTCTATAGTCACACTGGCAACTGACTCATCCATCGGAATAACTGCATGACCAAACCGTCTGATTCGGGATCTGTCGTGAAGAGCTTTGTCCAAAGACTGAGAAAGGGCGATTGATATATCCTCTATNAGGTGATGTAAGATGCCGTCATTCGAATTGGCTCTCAANNTGATATCAACCATACTGTGTTTTGCAATAGCTATAATTAGGTGATCTACGAAAGGGAGGCCAGTGTTTATCTCTGCATCACCCCATCCATCGATATTTGCACGTACCGATATGCTGGTCTCTTTAGTAGATCTCTCAATTCCAGAAACTCTAGGTGTGATACTGTACAGATAATCTCCCAATAATATTACTTCTTTAATGATATATTATTTAATATATTTGGTAGCTCATTGATATCTTGAATTACAAAATCAGCTCCATTCTTCATAAGGTGAGCTTTAGTTTCGAGTGGTCTCGAGCTGCATCCATAAATGCCACAAAATGCAATCTTGAAATCCTTCTGTTTTTCTGCTCTTCTGACCATTATCAAATCCTCATAAGCATCACCTGCATAAAGGGCAGTCCTCNCATCCATGCTTTCCATTGCTCTGATTATGGCGTAAGGATCTGGCTTTGCATATTCTCTTGGCTCATCTTCTAGGAATACCGAGTAATTAGGTCCTAGGGCCCCAAAGATTGGTCTAAGTGAAAATTCTGCGGCTAATCTACTCCGCCCAGAAACCACCGCAAGATTACCTCCAAACCTCCTTACTAGATCTTTCACAGTGGATTTTGTTATTACTAATCTATCATTTTCTATCAATGGCTTGCCCCAATAGTATTTTGGGTCAAGATTATGCAATTTCTTAAAGAGATTTGGTCCATAGAATAGCTCGTCAAATATCGTAGCAAGAATGCTCTTGCCCGGAGGACCGGGATAACCTAACCTATTCTTAAGATCCGTTATGACCGCAGCTGAAGTCAACGTTGCTAAATATTTTTCAACAGAAGCTATTCCGTCTTCATTCGAGTTAGAGGCTACTTGATATAAGAAATTTCTTGCGTCAATAACTCGTTGATGAGGTTTAGCCAACTCCGCAAGGCATATAGCATATGACGTGTCGATATCGTTGTTGAATCCCCCTGTTTGCCTAAACCTCAGGATTATGTTGTTTGTCACCAAATTGGTTCGTGTATGATTGACTAGCAGCTTTCTGCCTAAATTGAAGGTCTTCAGAATAAAATTAACACTTCTCTTGATAGCAGTATTATAAGATTTCCTAATATCTACTAGGCAGCCATCGACATCAAAAAGCATACATTCGAATTTCATCAAAAATAATTCAATTATTATATTCAGAACTTCTACCTATTCTACCTATTCTACCTATTCTTCTTCTACTTCCACTCCGTTTTCAATTTTTTATTGACCAATTTCAACTTACGGCCTTAGAAATCGATTTTAGGAATCTGTCATTCATCTCGTAGGTGCCTATAGTAACTCTTAAGCAGCCCCGAAGTCCATTAATATCCCCAAACGCCTTTACTACTATTCTGTCATCTTTTAACGATCTTAGAATTTTTTCATAATTATCATTAGATTCAATAAACACAAAGTTTGCATCAGATCTGAATACCTTTACACCTTTCAATTTAAGCAGTGCCCCAGAAACCCTTTCTCGTTCTCTCTTTACTAGTTCTACCGTTTGTTTCAAATAGTCTTTATCTGAGAGTGCAATAGTCGCAACGGCCAGCGAAAAACTATTGATGGGATACGGAGATTGGATACTTGTCTTGAATATATTTGCGAACTTTTCATTTGCTATCAAGTATCCAACCCTGGCTCCTGCTAATCCGCATGCTTTTGAAAGAGTCCGTAAAATCACCAAGTTATCAAACTTTGCAATCTGTTTAGCGAGACTATAATTACCGAATTCGACATATGCTTCGTCAATTAATACAAGCTTATCATCAAGCTCCTCTACAATCTTCAGAATCTGATTCTCCACAAATTGGTTGCCAGTCGGGTTGTTTGGAGAACAAATGTATATGATGTCTGAGTGTGTGGCTTCATCAAGGAATTTCGACTCTGGCAGATCATTGTCCTCTCTATTTAGGCGCACTTTATTTAACTTGATTCCGTGTAATTCGCAACGATTTATGAAATATGAAAATGTCGGGGTAAAAATAGTCGCCTCTTGGCCTTTTCCAAAGATTGAGAGGAGCAATTCAATTATTTGATCAGAGCCGTTGCCAGCTCCCAAGTATCTCTTATCAACACCAGTATAGTTGGAAAGTTGTGAGTAGAATTCCTCATATTGTTCCAATGGGTATTCACGCAAATCAGTATGGGCTAAAGCTCGTGAAGCCATATCCATAATGTAACGACTGTCAAGAGCGAAATTTTCATTTGAATCGAGTTTTAGTGACTGCTCGACCTTCTCAGGCTTTATGTATGAGTCTAGCTTAGAAATCTTATCTAACTTATTTGATAACCAACTAATCATTTGGTTGTCGATCGTCCTTGCACTGCTTTGAAGTGATTGACAAGTCCTTCTGCCGAAGTAATTTCGTGTATATGCGACTGCACGTTTAGTAATCCTTTTTTGCTCGCTTCAACTGTAGACGTCAATTTTAAATAATCAAGGACAGAAAGTGACCCCTTCGTTTTTCCAAAGCCGCTTGTAGGTAAGATGTGGTTAGTACCAAAACAATAATCGCTTGCTGACGAGGGAGAATACTTTCCTATCAAAATTAGGCCCGCAGATTTAATTTTTTTCGATACCTTTCGTGCATTTTTGCATACCAACTGTAAGTGCTCCGGAGCAAGTTCGTTTACAAAATCTATAGCTGTAGTTTGTCGTTTGCAAATAGCGATAAAGCCATTTGACTTAAGACTCTCCTTAACAATCTGGGCACGAGATATTGAATCATCTTTCAGAATGTTGATTATTTCCGATGAAACTCGACTAGCTAATTCATAGGAGTCAGTAACTAGACCGCAGAAAGTGTCAGAACTATGTTCCGCTTGTGATATTAAATCCAAAGCAACTAATCTAGAATTCGAACTCGAGTCTGCATAAATTAGCAACTCTGTTGGTCCTGCAACCATGTCTATTGAGACTTTTCTGGAAACAAAAAATTTCGCGGCTGTAACCAAAATTCCCCCTGGACCAACAATTTTGCTAACTTTTTCAATAGTTGAAGTTCCGTGGGCAAGAGCCGCAATCCCTTGTACTCCACCGATCTTGTAAAATTCTTTCACCCCGCAGATCCTGGCAGCAACTAGCGTAAGCGGATCAATAGCCCCATCACTTTGGGGTGGAGATATTGCCACAATTCTCTTTACACCAGCAACTTTTGCAGGTACTGCGCACATTAAAACAGTACTAACGTAGCGAGCTTTGCCACCAGGAATGTAGCAACCCACACTGGGAATCGCCTGAAACGAGCGTTGGATCTTGATTCCGTGAGAGAATACCCTGATGTTGTCAAGTTTATCCATAATAGACTTCTCGCACTCTGTCAAGCGTGCCTTTGCAGCTTTAATTGCTTGCAGTTGTTTTTTCGTAACCAAACTAAATGCACGCTTAAATTCTTGCTCGCTAACCTTCAACGAATTTAATAATGCTCCATCAAACCTTTGCGTATAATCTATAATCGCCTTGTCTCCAAGATCTTCCACATCTTTCACAATTGACGCTACTCTCTCAATCATTTGATCAGTGATGGCTGCGCTAGATCCTCGCAAGCTAGCCACATCTTTTTTGACGTCAGTTACTGTGAGCGTCTTTATCAAGCGTGTTCATCTAGATTTATTTCATCTAACGGTAGAATTTGTCTGGGCTCCATTACAACTAATCCCTGAGCAATTTTTCTCATAGTCGGAACAATTTTTATGAATTCATTCTTATCGATGATAGTGTTAACTCCGTACCAACCCCGTTCGCTCAACTCGCTAATTGTAGGCTTTTTAAGTGCGGGCATGTTTTTCAATAATTGAGCTAAGTTCTCTTTCCTTACATTGACGAAAATGTGAAGTTTCTTCCTTCCCTCAACAACCCCTCTGAGTAAGGCAATCATGTCGGCAATTTTTTCTCTTTTTTTTGTGTTCTTCAGTGATGTTCTGTTGGCTACCAACACAGCTGATGATTCCATAACCCAATCAATTATCTTGAGATTATTCTGCCCTAATGTAGTGCCTGTCTCGGTAATATCAAATATTGCATCGACATCTTCGGGAGGCTTGGCCTCAGTGGCTCCAAAGGAAAGAAATATCTCCACTCTTTTGTTCTCTCCTACTCTTAGCCATGGTGTGATGATCATTGGATCTGCATTTCCAAAGTATTTTTGATATGTAGCATTGGATTTAATGTGCGCAGCTGTGGTAGTAAGATATTCTGATGATATCCTGAGCGGTTTGTTCTTGGAAGCAAATTCTTCGATCAGCCCGGACAAGTTATCTGTAGCAAAGCTTTCTGGAACAGCAATAACTTGTTTCACCTTGCCATATTCCAAATCTAGTAGGGTAGTAATCTCTGCTTTGGCCTCCCTCACCCAATCCTTTCCGGTGATCCCAACGTCGTAAAATCCTTCCTGTACATATGTAGGTATCTCTTGCGGACGTAAAATTTTGACCTCTATCTCTGGGTCGCTTAGTTTCACTCTGTAAGTACGACCACGACCACTTACGCTCTGCCACGCCTGTTCTAGGAACTTGAATGTGGCCTCTTCAATACTGCCCTTAGGAATAGCAAATTTCAATGTCGGCATTTCAAACCCAGCTGCAAACTCTTGATGTGGGGTATATATTTACTTATTATTGTGGGTATTGTTATTTGATCCTTTGGACATCATTGCCACGATTTCTTTGGCTCTCAGCAAATTCACATTATTCTCGTTGGCAATCCTTGTCGCTACAGCTTTGACTAATTCACCTTTCGCACCTGCCATCACAGCTATATTTCTCGCATGGAGTCTCATATGCCCGGCCTGAATTCCTTGTGTTACTAAGGCTCTCATCGCAGCCAAATTTTGAGCAAGACCAACGGATGCTATAACTGAAGCTAGTTCCCTTGCATTTTTCACTCCCAAAAGTTTTATACCCAATTTAGTAGTAGGATGAACCGATATTATCCCTCCAACGGTACCCACTGCTAAGGGCAGCTCCAATTCACCAAGTAGATCATTTGTCTCTGTTTTGAACCATTTGGTCAAGGATCTATATTGCCCGTCCCTTGAGGCGTATGCATGTGCTGCGGCTTCAATTGCCCGAAAATCTTGACCGGTTGCAATGGCAACTGCATCTATTCCGTTCATTATGCCCTTGTTATGGGTGACGGCCCGATATGGGTCAGAGTGGGCAAATGCGTATGCGTACAAAATCCGGTCTACAATAGATTCCCCCCCCAAGCCATCTTTACCAAACAAGGCCCTGCACCTAACAATTCGCTTGGTAGAGTAGTTCGAAAGTATTCTTAGATTTGCCTTGCCGCCAGATAACGATTCAAGCCTGGGTGCGATCCTCTCACACATTTTGTTTATTGTATTAGCCCCCATTGAATCCTTCGTATCCACTAGAATCTCGACAATGAGCATTTTACCCATGTGATTTTGACTTTCATCTTGAATAACCCTAGTCTGAAGATCTCTTGCCACTACAGAAGCGCTAACTGAATTTGCACATTGAATTATCTCTTCTTTGTGATGCAAAAGCTTCTCAACAAAAGGGCTACCTAATTCTTCGGATATTGACACAAGCTGCACCTGACCTATCATAAGTGCATCGTCAACACTGGAAGTAACAAAGCCACCATTGGCGGAGGCTATCTTGGCTGCGTTACTTGCAGCTGCAATCACTGATGGTTCCTCAATTGCCATTGGAATCATGTATTTTTTGCCGTTTATTATGAAATTGGTTGCTATCCCAAGAGGCAGAGATAGCATTCCAATTGCATTTTCTATCATTTGATCTACGTTCTCGTAGCTATAGTTAGGGTTGAGGATTTTCTGAACATCCTTTTCTGTAAGGTTGGTCTGCTCTCTTAAATGATTTAGACGCTCAGCTCGATTCATATCGCGGAACTTTTTCGGAGGCACTCCTCAACTACTCACTCAACCCTATTGGTGCGAGACATCCTTAATATTTTACTATGATTTAAATTTAAAATCGACTTTCTGAATTAGGGAAAGTACGACTCAGACAAGGTAAATCAAAATTCATGATTATTATGAAAGGTGAATTTTAGTCCAGATATCCCTGTTGCACAGGACCATCTACTTTATTTTCGGACTCGGTTGCTTTCCAGCTTGGATGTATGTATTTCATCAGCTTTTGATCATTTACTAAAATGAACTTTGTGTTCTACAATATCTATTATGGAGAGGAACCAGCAGATATAATATATTTAAATTTTAAGAGTGCGAAGGTTTTTTAGTGCAATCCAAAGGATCTTTTGCTATATTCTTATGAACGTTTCAGATATCATGGCTCAAAAGGTCCTTTCTTTAAACTTAGAAGATACCACAGCAAAGGCCTTAAATGTTATGCATGATAACAACATCAATCAACTACCTGTGACTGATGGTGAAGGAAAATACGTCGGTATGATCTTTGCAAAGGAATTTCTCAACCTCAACGTCCTACCCTCATCAAAACTAAAGCACTTCATAGTGAACACACCAGTCTTGAGTCCAAATGATTCAGTTGAAAGATGCAGTCAATTAATCGTAACTACTGGTAATAGGGCGTTACCTGTAGTTGAGAAAGGAGGTCTGATTAGTATTGTTAGCGAAACTGACGTTGCTCTTACCGCTAACTTTGGCCACGCAATAGTAGATGAGGTCATGTCTGGAGCTATAGTGATTGAGGAGAATTCTACACTCGCAAATGCTTTGAATAAAATGCGAAGGTACAATATTTCAAGATTGCCTCTGATAAAGGCAAATGGGCTGTTAGCAGGAATTATAAATGCGCTCGAAATTGCTAAAATACTCTCCGCGCCCAAAGAAAGGATGGGAAAAGCAACACGAGGAGTGAGTTCTACTACTCATTCTCGTGACATTATGGTCAAGGAGATAATGAGAAAAGCGATCTCAGTAGAGAGGAGTACTCCATTAAATAGCCTAATTGAAAATTTTAAGAGAAATGAGGAAATTGTAGTAGTAGGTGACAAAAGACCGATTGGAATTGTTACTCCACGAGATGCACTGGAGATAACACTTCCCAAAACGAAAAATCCGAACATACATATTGCACATGTTGAAGGAGAAGCACGCAGTACTATTCTAGACCATTTATCACGATTCTTGAAGAAGATTCAAGGAAAACTCGACAATATTGATTCAGTGATAGTCTATGCTGATAAGCACAAAACAAGGAAATATTCTGTGAGAGCTAGATTAATCACTCCAAAGCGCGTGATCGACGCACAAGCGGTCGGCTATGATCCAGTTAGCGCGACTAAGGAACTAATATCAAAGCTTGATCGGCGAATAAGATCTGAACATAGTCAAAAAGTAAGAGAAAAACATCGAGCGAGAAGCTTCGATAAAGCTTTTGTAAAGAACATGGAGTAAGTGGCGCAGATGAGGAGATTTGAACTCCTGATCGCCCGAGGGCGAATCGGCTCGCTTTCAGCTCTATTATCATAGTCAAAAATAATAGTCTAGCTCAAGGCCGACGCATTTCTGTGTTCCCGGAGCCTGTTGGCCACTTACGAGAAGACCACTCTGCCACATCTGCACACACGTAGTTGAATCCGGCGCATTACTTATTATTATGTGTTAAGCGGTGTTAACAATTTCATTTGAATCAGTCTAAGAATAAGAATCCTTACTCTGAATTATCTTCGACCTACAGATAACCCTAAATATATTAAATTGTCCTAATTCATATTCTATGGCCGAAACAGTCGAGCTCGAAAACTTCGACGTCAATTTTTCATTTCGATGCCCAAAGTGTGAATATTTGAATGAGGAAATTACAGCAAATGAACTAACAAGTGGTAATGCAGTTTGTGGTATGTGCGAGACTCTCTTTAAAATGGAAGGATTAGATGCAGTTAAAATAATTGCTTCCCTTGAGTAAGTTCAAGGGAGCGTTCGCAAAGCTGTTGTACCTGCGCGATCACCATCTTATCTTTAGGAGACATAATCCTGGATTAAAGATTTCTATTTCACACTTAACTGTTGCAGCGTGACAGGCCTGAGAATATTAAAATATCAACCCAGAGCTAAAGAAAGGATGGTATTACCTAGTAGAAGCGTAGTCCAAGGATTTGCAAGGGCTCCGCACAGAGCTATGTATAAAGCGATGGGTCTAACTGACGAGGATTTACAAAAGCCCATAGTTGGTGTATCTTCCACTTTCAATGAAGCTACTCCGTGTAATGTTCATTTATCTAAACTCGCCCAAAGCGCCAAGGAAGGGGTCAAGGATTCCGGCTGTACTCCTCGGGAATTCACGGCTATTGCGGTATCTGATGGAATTGCCATGGGCCATGAAGGAATGAAGGCTTCACTGGTAAGCAGAGAAATTATAGCTGATTCGATAGAAGTAATGATGAGAGCCCATCAATATGACGCAATTGTGGGTATTTCCGGATGTGATAAGAGCTTGCCGGGTTCACTGATGGGTATGGCCAGACTTAATCTGCCGGCAATATTTGTTTATGGTGGCACGATTTTGCCCGGGAATTGGAACGGAAAGTCGGTTACAATTCAGGATGTCTATGAGGCTGTAGGTATGGTCGAAGCTGGTAAAATGACTAACACTCAGCTAGTCAGTTTGGAAAATGTGGCCTGCCCATCAGCAGGATCTTGTGCAGGAATGTACACTGCCAACACCATGGCTTCAATAAGCGAAGCAATCGGTATGGCCTTGCCTGGGAGTGCCTCGCCTCCAGCCGAGAGCGATAGAAGATCTGAGATATGCTATAACACCGGGAAAGCTATCTTCGAATTGATAGAGAATAATATTCTTCCCAAGGATATCATGACCTTTGAGGCTTTCGAGAATGCTATTATGTTAGCCAACGCAATAGGAGGATCAACAAATTCGATCCTGCATTTGTTGGCCCTTGCAAAAGAAGTAGGAGTGAAACTCAAAATACGAGATTTTGAGACGATTAGACTGCGAACGCCTCATATCGCCGATATGCGGCCAGGGGGATCATACGTTATGTTGGACTTGGACAAGATAGGCGGGATACCAATAATTCTAAAGAGTTTGTTGAAAAAAGGGTTGCTTAATGGAGATGTCATGACAGTTACATGCAAGACCATGAGAAAAAATCTTGAATCAATCAAATTTCAAATCCCTTTTGAGGAGGAGGCTTCGTCACCAACTCAGAGTTATTACATTAAGCAAAGTATCGTAAGACCAATAGAAAAACCAATTCACGATGTCGGCACCCTGGCAATCCTCAAGGGCTCCCTTGCTCCAGAAGGCGCTGTGGTAAAAATAGCAGGACTCATTTCTACCAAATTTGTCGGCAAAGCTCGGGTTTTCGATGCGGAAGAAGACGCATTTGAGGCTATATCCAAAAGCAAGATTGTAGATGGAGATGTGGTCGTGATAAGATATGAGGGTCCTAAGGGTGGGCCTGGCATGCGAGAGATGCTCGCTGTTACTGCCGCACTTGTAGGCCAGGGACTTGGGGAAAAGGTAGCCATGGTTACTGACGGGAGATTTTCAGGTGCAACTAGAGGATTCATGGTCGGTCATGTTTCTCCTGAGGCTATGGTTGGCGGACCTTTAGCTCTTGTAAAGGATGGTGACATCATAGACGTAGATTTGAAGAAGGGAAGGATAGATCTGAAAGTGACTAAATCAGAAATGCAAAATAGGAAGAAGAAGTGGAAACCTATCAAACCGCATTATTCTAGCGGTGCACTAGCTAAATATGCATCGCTGGTAGGCTCGTCAGCGGAGGGTGCCATAACGAATCCTGCGTGAAAAGTTCATGTACTTTGTCCCAGCCTGAACTAGAATTTATTTAAGAAGAATAATTGCATTACTTAAATGATCTAAAACATGATTGATAAATCGTATCCCCTAACGGCCACCTTATCTAACACGTCAACCCTTAAATTGCAACAATTTTCAGGTAAAATATGAATACTTTCCCATCACCAGATAAGCGGCTTTCTCCTTTTGGATTCTATTTGGAGATGAGAAAATCAAACCCGGTCGTTTACGATGAAATTAACAAAGTTTGGGGAGTCTTTCAATATGATGATGTTCGATACGTCATCACCAATCATGCGGACTTCTCTTCTGCAAATAACTCGTTTTCATCCTCGCTACGTCCAGGGTTATTGCAAGCCGATCCTCCCTATCACAAAACCTTACGCTCCGTAATATCAAGTGCATTTACACCAACCATAGTAGCAAAATTAAGCGCGGC
>AF_2010_repII_A100DRAFT_1000088_pt1 | contig 13987 bp, 10 predicted proteins | sample AmaForreplIIA100_FD_9198 | JGI IMG/M metagenome (IMG submission 9198) | reverse complement strand
CGAGTTTAGAAAAAATATGCTTCATTGCCAAAGCAACGCTATCATCTGAATCACGCGTTCCTATTTCTCTCACATTGATATCTCCAGGTATTATGAGCTAACTATAACATTTGTTTAAAAAAAAGAAGAGCAGTAATCACCCCATTCAAGTAAAAGTATAGTATTTTATCATAGGGACAAGGTGGACTTGATCTCCAATTCAGAATCCATCCAAGCAGGACAGGATTATATGCACCTTATTCTCTTTTTATACCGTCAGGAGCGATATTATTCTTAGTTGTAAAGTTACATTCTTTGAAGCAACCACCACCAAAATATGCCGAGCTAAATGCGTTTATGGCGCGCCGAAATTTGATCCATATGTGTATTCCATACTCACAATTTGGGCCCCCAATTCTTTCATAATTTTCGATTTCTTCCACAATATGATAAAAGGTGGCAAATCGGTAGATTTTTGTATCAGATTTCTTCATGATTTTGACACGAAACGTTAGATTCAAGTATCAGAATGATTTTTATGTTTAATTTACCATATTCTTTTTAAGTTTCTAGCACGAATATTGATTGTGAAAATCTATTATCATTGTATTTCGTGCAATAAAGAGTTCAATGATATGCAATCTGCAAGTAATCATGTTAAATTAACCAAGCACGAAATCATGGAAGAGAAACCAGGATCTTGGTTTTAGATAGAAAAAGAAGTAGAGAAGTTACCCTGTTGCTTTCTTTTTCGCAGCATCAATTATAATTTTGGCAACATATTCCTCAATTCCCAGATCCCCGGCCACTGACGCTGCGTCCGATTGAAGAATGGAATTCAGGTCATACTTTTTCTCATATAATAATTCCTTCAATCCATCTGCGATATCCAATTCGTTAATCTCGAGTTGAGAAAAAATATGCTTCATTGCCAAAGCAACGCTGTCATCTGCAAATTCCATTAAATCAGATGTTGCTATTGCTTCCAATTTTACATCTGCAGATATTATAAGCTAATTTTCTATATAACAATTTGTAATTTAGAATATATAGGTGGCCAGATCGGTATGTTTATCATTTATTCCAAAATTCTAACGTAATTCCTTTCGATGGATCATAATCGAAAGTATAAATTTCGTTTAAAGATATTGGCATCAGTTCTAATTCAGAATTCATGCAAGTGGGGCATGCATTGAAGGTTCGATACTTATTAAGAAATGATGCGCACCAGAAACATGAATTACATATTAAGAAATTCCTTTCATTAGAGTTATCATGCTCCTGTTCAAATTCTAATTTCTTCCTCAATATGTCATAATACATATTTTTCATCGTCGCCATTTTCGATCGTAAGAAAATTAGATTATTAAAACGTTTCCAAAAAATGACACACGGCATCACTAGAACATGAAAAAGTGGCGCAATCTCTTACATTTGATGTTTGTAATCGATTCGAATCATAAGGCATCAATACGTTATGATTGACATATCCCAAAAAATTTCAATCCATTTAATAGTTTACCTAATTTTGGCGCGCACATATTCAGTATTTCTATAAGCAGGGAGCAGGAGTTGTCAGCAACAAGAACTGATATTCATGTCACAATCTTTACATACCGGAAGGTTGTTCCTGTCAAAGCAAGTTCTCTCCCAGCCACACACAAAGCACTTGATCATTTAGAGCAGATTCAGTTTTACAACTTAACTTATATATATTGTGAATGGTAAAATGTTACTTGAAAACTCTTCAAGATGAATCTCAAAAACCATAAACATCATATAAAATGATTATTTTTCCCATATTTTCCTTCCACTTCTAAACAGCAAAGGGACATTTAAATTTGGGTGCGAAAATATATAACCAGAAATATCATTACTAACAAGAGGATACAACTGTTATATATATTACTGTGCTCATGCTCTTGGTGTGCAGATTCTTAATCCATGTTACCACCAGTGTTACTTGTGCGGAGTAATCTATGAATGTAAACGTAGCTACTGTGAAAAACCATCTCACTATGGTAAATGTACATTATGTTTTCCTCGCGAAGCTTGATTATCTACCTATTCTATTAGAAATCCATCATTTTGGTATGACATGTCCTATTGTCCTGACCATTTGCTTAGAATATGCTTCTTATCCAGTAGAGCAATATTCCAGTACAAGAATCTAACTAACAATAAAACTGATATTCCAACCATTAAAAAGTTGTGAAATTCATCATTTTTGTGCTCCGAAATTTCCATTCCAATTATCAGATTTAAACAGCGGTGGATCAATAAGATAAGGTGTAGTTAGTATCCTAAACCAAGATCAATTTATCCCTCCTAAAATGATCTATTTTGCCAAGCTTGGAGGCAAGACAAAGGTCTCTGATATGGGACTTTTAAAGATCTGGTTGTCTTTACCAGTTATTGATACTTGTATGGAATAAGGTGAATTATGGATTAGCATAGGCCCTCGTATGTGAAACGTACCAGTAGTATGTACCGCCTCTTGTCCAATAAAATCCGGACCCCATGTAGTAAATTGTTGAGATGGAGACATTGTTTTTGTATTGTTGGAAGACATTGTTGTTGAATTAATGGAAGAGGCTGTAGCCGATGACAAAGGCAGTTTATGAGTAGGGATCAATTCCAAGTCGAGTATTCCATCATCATCTTCATAAGTATGGCTATAAAGGGTATTTCCAGTCGCATTTGATATTGTGACATTGTAAGTAATGGTGGATAGTGGAGGAAAGCTCAAGGTCTTGGGAACAAATGATAATACGAAGCTTCTAGCTTTATTTGGATTGAATGGAAGACTGTTCAAGCCACCTACATGCATGTTAAAGTATTTTCCATTTTCAATACCGGAGCCTACATTGATTACTCCGTGGACTGAAGGGTTGAATTGATCGAAGTATACGTATCTACCAGGGGTATTGAATTGGTGAATAACAGAACCTCCGTCTGCTGCTATTGGTCCTGAATCGAATGCGACTGGGGAAGAATAGGTACTGTTTGTCAGAGTAGTGATACTATGCTCTCCTTCATCGTTATTAAACCATATCACAGTCATTCCAGCGGGTAAGTTGACATACTGAGGCTGAAATGTTGCTTTTTCCCCGCTACTGAACGGGATTGAAATTTCGTATGATGGTTGTCCTCTTATTGTATAGAATATGGGAGGAGGAAATGTTGTAGCTGTCAGACTGTGCGAGAGTTGAGCGTTAGCCACATCAGACATGATAAGCGGTGACGCGAAAATGGAACCAAAAATCAAAAAAATAACCAAGGCAAATGCCGCGGATGTAGCGCTCACATTTTTGGCCCTACTTTCTAACTTCAATTTGGTATTCCTAATTAATTTACGGGATAGCACACCACCATGCCTTATGGTCAAAATGTATTAAACATTATAGTACATTAGACGAATGTAAACACAAAGCTAATTCACTGTATTACAGAAGCAAACTGAGGCTTACTCAAGAAGTCAACTATTTGCTATATAGCGGTTCTATTGGCTGTTACGAACAAGATAATTAAATGCATATTTTCATTCTATATCTTTAAATCAAATATACTTAAGATAATTAAAAAAAATCAGTGGCTGTGTCCACAGCCGCAACCACCCATGCTTTCATGACCATGCGAATGATCGCCTGAACATGATGGGCAGGTCTTCGAGTCAGTTTCCGACATGAACATCACACCACAAGATGTACATTTTAATTTTTGAACTCCTTGCATAACAACCGAGCTGCAACATCCTAATTAAAATGTTGACAAATAATCAGCTTAAGCCCTTCGCTCTTTACCGGGGATATAATATTAATGTGGAATCACTTTTCATATTCCAACTATGATGCTAGAAATATTGGTATGAGTATCTAAAAAAATAGAATCCTTATCCCCTGATTTTTGGGTTCAAACCTAGCTGTGCTCTCATTAGCTCTCTTGAAACCGCTGTATCCTTTAGCTCATGTAACGCTTCGGAGATACCCGACGTACTATCAAGAGTAAGAATAATTCTGAAACTCCTTTCACACACCTAATATATGTTGTTTTTGGGGAAATCGGCATCCACGGACTAAGACAGTATTAACAATATGGCTATTCAAATATCTTTCTTGCGTAGTATTGTGAAAGCCCCACACCAGTACTCGAACCTCTTAATATTAGAATATGATGGAAGTCAATAGAAACAAAAGGACAGTTTAAATTCACCATCAAGTCTGTATGTGGTAAACAGAAACGACCTACTTCCTTCCTATTTCCTCCTACACTAAAAATAGGTGATGACTAGATATAAGTTCAGAGATCATAAATTCAATAAATAAATCATATAATATCCTGACTAAACACGATAAAATCCGTTCACACTATCAACGATTGCGGTTGATTTCTTATTAAGGGGTAATGTTCTGGGGGTTATCCTTTCTTATCCAGTCGCCATCGACCCACCTCCTTTTAGATGGTATCGAATGAGAAATTCGGTTCGTTCAAAAACCGGCTATAAGGGTATTTTCATATGGAATCATTATTTTTAAGAGTTTGTATCAAATTACAAAATTGAGCAGGTGTTATTAAAAAAAGTTATACGGATTAGTAACATAACAATCGTAGCTTATCGCTAACTTATTACAAAATACGGTGATTGTTTACAAGAAAGGACAGGGAAGCCCAAAATCCGATCCAGTCATCCAAGACTGCTTTGCAGGGAGATTTCTCATGCCTTATCAAGCAATTTTCTAAATCTAGAATTTTGCTTGGATTTAGGCTAACAGGTCACGGAAATCTAGGCCAGGTACGAAAGTATTCAAGATAGCAAATTGAGGCGATTCAACGAGGTTGGATACAGATGAAAGAAATTAAGAAATTCTAACAAATATGAAAATGTATGTGTGAATTCCCACAATTTGGGCCAAGGGTCTGAAGGTCGGGTACCAAAGGGTCAGAATGGGGTTTTTGATTTCAGTTCTGGTTGCAATCGGATAAAGAACTAGAAGATTACTAATTGAGACTAAATCAAGAACAAGAACAAGAAAAAAAACATGAACATCAACCAAATCCCTCACAGAATAGATCAGGAACCTAATTTATTAATGGAATAATTGGAATACTACAAATGAATATTACGAAATAAGAAGGGTACTGGTTCTTATTTCTTATAAGAAAGTAAGATAGTTGACTAGCATTAACCAAAATTGAGAAACCAGACTCAATACTTATTCGTCTTTTTCTGGGAAAATTTCAACGGTAATTGAGCTCGTGTGCATATCTATTCGATTGTGGTAAGAGGTTTGCTTAGCTTTAATAATTCATATTGTTATAAATATGCATAAGAGTTACATTGGGTATTACTAATCGCATCATTAATTTACTAAAACAGAAATTAAATAGCCTACTTCATAGATTCGAAGATCCAAGGCAAGAACTTGATTATTCTTATACAAAACAGGTAGAAACCCTAAACAAATTAAGAAGGGATATCGCAAGAGTAATCACCGCTAAAAAACAGCTGGAAATGCAGAAAACAAGACTCTGGGAAAATATTCGAGTGCTTGAGGGACAAGCACGCCGTTCAATTGAACAGAATAGAGAAGATCTTGCAAAACTTGCGTTAGAACGAAAAAATGTGAATTTGCTCCAATTTCGATCCTTAGAAAAACAAATAGCAGACATGAAAACCGAACAGGAAAAGTTAGAACAAATAGAGAAGCAACTGGCATTAAAAGTGGAGCAATTTAGATCGAGAAAGGAGATATTAAAGGCACAATATTCTGCAGCTGAGGCACAAGTACGTATCAAAGAGAGCGTGACTGGGGTATCGGAGGATATGGCCGACCTAGGTATCACATTAAACAAGGCTGAAGAGAAGACAGAAAAAATGAAGGCAAGAGCACAAGCTTTAGACGAGATGATCGATTCAGGGATTTTAACAGATTATACTAACAAGAACGACGATATTATCGAAAGGGAATTGGAGCGCGTTAACATAGAGGAATCCGTTGAGCAAGAATTAGAAAAGCTAAAAGCTGAAGGCATCAAAAAAAAGAAAAGATCTGTGGTAGCAGCGCAACAAGAGGATAAATAGGAACGATAGTCGTTGCAATACAGCAACTATTCAATTATCCATGACGGACAAAGAACTGGTTATAAACCGCAACTGACGATTTTAGAATATGTAGTACCTGTCACGATAAGATAGATGGCATTATCCGAACTCTATGGTGATTTATTAATTCAGACATTAGTCTTAGGGTACATCAACATATAATAGCGGCATCAATAAATTGCATAAATACTTAGACTTCTGAGGTGCTATATCAACTAGAGGAAGCATAACAAAAGATACTTTTGTAATCGTTCATAATCGATAATGAAGTCAATACAACATCAAATCTTTTAGTTCCACCGAGTACCACAAGTGAAATCATGATGTTTTTGCCTTTATCAAAACATAATCAATAAACCCCTTTTGGCCGACAAATTTCATTTTTAGAGCCGAATGATAGATAACGCGTTCGCCAAGTGTATAAGCAAGTCTCTTGGGATATGCTGATATCGGAGATGATATCATTTCCTTCAGTACCATGTCTTTTATTCTGCTTCTATTTTTTGTGTAATAGTCTGCCACAGGTCCATATACATTATCCCCTATGCGTTGGATTTCGATAATCTTGAAGCCAGAATTATTAATCAATGATTTGATAAAGTCAAATTCATAATGTTCAGAGGCCCAAGTAAAGGATAGAAGACCAAGTCTTTTAACCTCCTCAAATTTTGTAGTTGTTGTCACGACAGGTATTACAACAACGAGTAACCCATCATCATTTAGTATTCTTCTGGATTCCTGTATAAATTGTATCAGCGGCCTAAAATGTTGAGCAGATTCTAAGGCGATTACTCTATCAATGCTTCTATCCTCGAAAGGCAATTGGTTAGCAGTACTATTTATGAGAGATATATTGTCAGTTGTGCTCTGATTGACGCAAGACAAAGCTAGGTGGCTCCTTTCTTTACTTATAAAATTGTTACCAGTGTAACTTCCCTTAACCAGACCTATGGCCTTTTTTAATTGGAGAAAATTGACATTGAGACATATGATATTCAAATGTTTATATACAGAATTCCAATAAAGTGCCGGTGCAGAGAACCCGCTGCCAACGTCAAGAACTATTTTTGCTGAATGGAGTTGGGCAAACTCTCCAACAATCCTGCATAAATCAATCTGGGCCTGAATAGGGTTATTTGACTTCTCGCCCCAGTAGCCAAAGTTTAGCATAGTGCCACCTGTCGCTTTTACAACATATGGTGTTAGAAAATTATAACAATTAATGATATCTGATTCATTTCGTCGCAGAATCCACAGTGGGACTTCAAATATTTTTTTCATCTTAGCCAAACTATTCTATCCTAATTTCAGAGGATCGAATGAAATATTTTCATAATCAATCAAGATCAAGGGGAGAAAGTATGATGTTCTCTTCGCGATAAGCACAATAAATGTTTATATTTTGAATCTTTGAACCCTCCTTGATTCAATTATCTGCAACACATTTTTTTTTACTTGATCTATATCAATATCATAGTACAATCCTTCAGCCTTTGAAAACTTCTTGATAGCCCTATCCAATATTGAAATGCAAATGTTTTTCTCATCTTTTTCGTCATGAACAAATGCAGCGGCGACTAATATGATCCCATTTAGTAAGTCTTTTTCCCCATGACTGGCTACCTTCCACTCAGACTCAAGAACCTCGTGAGCTCTCCAATACTTTTCCTCATTGAAAAATTCTTTTGCTTTCAAAATTGATTCTTTTTTGTACATTTTTTTTTCGACAATAAGTTCGTACTCTGATATCGGGGAAATGGCTGAGAATCTTCTAGCTACCTCATCCACCATACTATCTCTAGGGATGCTGGTATCAAATTCAATGTGATTTGTTGCAACACGAGTATCTCGTACCACGACTCCCATATCCGAAACCAAGCTTCTGGCTTTATGCAGCAACAAACCTGCCTGTCCAGAGATGTAGTCCTGATTCTTCAAATAAATAAGGTATCTAGGCATCGCATCCATCGCATTATATCTAATCATCATCGCACTAACTTAAACCATCAGGATTCGAGGCACGTTAAATACTATTCTGAAATATGATTCTGCTAACTATGGTTTCGGGCCTCTCTTGTCTTAATACTCGTCACTTTAAAGAAGTGGTATTCGAGTTGTCTCCCTAGGCAATTACTTCTTTATGAGTAAGAAATCTTATCAACAAAGTTAAGGTATCAAAATTAGCAAAAATTGACTTATTTTCATCTCTTGCTGATAATATCTTTATATGCCTACTTTGCTCCTTTTCTATAGAGCTAGTAACTCTCCATGAAGTCGGTGAGTGTAAACTGTTCCTTCTGCCTCTCTTTGAAAATGAATTTTAGTTCCATAATCAGAGAGTCTACCCTGCCTCGCAAGTATTCGTTAACTCTGAATTGATTACATATGTTGCTTGCGATGCCAGCATACTTCTCAACTGATCCTCTTGTCACTGTCTGCAAAAGTTCATTCTGACACTCTATACACTTACCTGCAAGTGGCATTCGACGATATTTTTCGCCACAATTACTACATCGAAAAGACTGCGATGAATATGATCGCATATTGCCCATTATATCAGGCAAGATATGTGTAGTTAGTACCATCGAGGCTACCTCGTCAGGATCTACAGCATTGATTAGTTTTGCAGTCGCCAGCTGCATTTCCAATTTCTCATCCATAGAATTTAACCTAGAGTACGCACTTCGTTGAATACTAGTCGTCAGTGAACTAGTTGAGTGTGTGAATCCATAGCCAAAAAATTGGCCCACGTTTCCAAGCCTCTTCTTGATTGTTTCTATTTTTTCAGCCAAATCAGCTGCTTTATCTTGTCTCCAAGTAGATTCATAGAATTCAAGCGGATAAGCCGAATCGACGTCTATGTTATGAGCTTGTCTTTGTACCTCATTTGGTAATACAATTGGCTGAATGAGCAATGGGGCATCCATAAGACCGCCAATCTTATCAGGTAAGTAATCATATGAAAAGTTTAGAAATGCATCGCTTAGCAGCATTATAGAATCTGCGTCACCATCACAATCCCTACGCTTTGCAGAATGCCATATAGGATGAGCTAGGCAAACCTGGGAGTTGGTAAATCCTATAATTCTTCCTATTATACCTACCGATGTATGTGGAGCTAATCCAACTACTATGTGGCCTACCAAATCTTCAATAGTGGATGCGTTATAAAAGGGCTCAAGCCCATACAATTTTACGAGCTCCTCGTCCACAAAATTGGCTACGTTGAGCAGATGATTTGAACAATCCAATGGTAGTATGACATCTTGCATCAACAACTCGACTATTTGATCAGGTGATACTAAATCTTGACCTAAACAATCTCGAGTATAACCAAGGTCTCTTAACCTTTGAATTGAGCTACCAATCCATTTGGCCTTAAAATGTGTCATTGGTTCATTAGTCGCATCAAACCTTACAGTTCCATCCTTGAAGCTGAATAAATTGAATTTTTGTCTCAATATTCCTTTTTCTAATACTTCTGCAGATCTGTTTTGGCTCATCAGAGATTTAACACCTTTGAGTGGTTCCTCAGCCACGATGCCGAGTTTTTGTTGAGCAGTATCAACAGCAGTTCTAAGTGAATAGTTCACCGGTGAGTAGGTCTTCCCTTCCTTACCGCACCTGCAGCACCGCTCATTCTTAGTACCATCTATAATTTCTTCCTTACAGGCTACACATAGAGTTCGAATTGGGGTAGGCTCTCGACAATTCCGACAGCACATACCGATTGAAGGGAGTTTGCATTTGTTGCAAAATCTATTTGCAATGTCGGCATAAAAAGAATCATCATTGGCTGCTTTTAAAATATCACGTGTCGGACCCCCTTTTACACCAATTGGAAACAAAACATGAACAGGAGGTTTCATTTTCCGTTCTGCTGCCTTTTCAGGACGCCCTACTCTTACTGCTATTGATGAAGCAAACTTTGCTGCTACTTCAATTCCTGATGTCTTTAAAATGAAATCTAACACATTTTTAGTTCCTATTCTTCTATCAACTTCAACTGGAGTACCAGCCGTTGATGAGCTGGTGGATTCTAATCCTCTAACGGATGAATCAGGAGTCAACAATCTGGTCAGAGAGTATACCACATCTTGATCATTAATCTCAATAATGTTTTCTTCGCCGCTTAATGAGTGAGGGATGCCTAGTCTTTCCAAAATTTCTTTTATTTTTAGGTCATTTGAGAATTGTAATGTTCCTATTTTTGATGAATCTACGGGTTCATGACCATCAGTCAAGCCTTCACCAAATCTGTACAATTTATCCTTTAACAATAAAACTTCATCTACATTCACGCAATCCCAGTAGAATGAATATTTGGGATGAAGTGGAATTCCAAAGCGCTCACTGATTTCAAATGCCTCTTTCACACTAGGTAGTATAGATTGCGAATTATCTGACAACTGGATAAGTCTTTCAGTGATTGCATCATTAGTAGCTGAGGTCGAGGCGTGTGACGCCAATATTTCTTTTCGCAGCTGCAATGACCAAACTTCTTCTACATAGCTGGCAGGAAGCAACTGGGCATTATTTTCAAGAAAATCTCCATAACTTATCAGTATGTCACCCATATAAAGTATTTTTTCAACATTTGACTTAATAGATTCAGCTTGTTTTATTGAGGACACTTGTATGACGCTACCATTGTAAAGCCTAACTAGTGGAGGTTCAATGGTATCTACAACCGCTATTGAAGATGCTTTACCTGGTACGTCTATTTTGATTTGCGTACCTATTACTATTGCGTGATCTAATAATACAAGTACAACAGGATGTATACCTATAGTGGACAAACCAGTGTTGAAGCACCGGCCATATCTCAGTCTGAAGCCACCGATTTTCTTACTCATTGAAAGTACTGGCCTCCCCGTAATGACTTCAGACATTCTATGAGTTGCAGCGTCGTCAGTGCCTGTTTGAATAGCTCCTTGTAACTTCTTGAGCCAATCCCAGCCGCGTAACTTTAATGTCTCAACCATTTTGAGTAATTTTCGGCTCCGCCCAATCAGACCATCATTCATAACTCTGAGAGCTCCTCCCCGTACCCTATCTGTAGAAATTCTCTTCATGCTTCTGTGGCCCAAAACTTCGACCGGATCTGTGTCTATTCCATCGAGCTCAACAGGTAAGCTGGTTATGCATTTGATTACGTCTTCATCTAGAACCTTAAACTGGAAATTCCCTACTTCACGTTCATATATTCGGAGCTCTTCGATAAACCTTCCAGTTTCATCGTCATAGGAGTTGGCCGCATATTTTCCAAGACCTGTCACCTTTCTTACATGATCTGCTATTAACATTGTAAAGGCTGCTTCAGTTCCACCAGCTGACCTTATAGGGCCTGCAAATGAGATCGAAAGATAATGGCTCCCGTCTTTGTTATTTTTGATCTGTACGTCAGCTATACCTTGAAGAGGGGCAATTGTCATACCTTCGGTAACTATAGCCAAGCTAACACGTACTGCATTGTCCAACCTGGTCCGTAAATCTCCATCACCATATTCTGCCAAGGCTATTTCCTCGGCTAAAGTGAGCGCTGCCTTTTCCTTGGTAGAATGTGCAAGCAAAACACGAAGTCGGTCAGCTATTTCTATATTATGCATCTTGGCAACTCTGTCTGCAAGGTCGTAGGCGATTTTTGGTTCAACCCTATCCGCAACATCTAGGCCAACTTTTCGGGCCTGAGTTGCAAGCCCAAAACTTATGTCTACTTTTCTTAGAATGTCGTACTGATAACTTAGATAATATGAAGGCATTTGGATGTCTCTAAGGCGGAGCTGGGCTTCGACGATCATTGATGTATTTGGTGTTGTTGTCATTTTTTTATCTGATTGATGATTTTTGACAGCTTATTCTCCCAAGATCCGTCTTGTTCAATCATCGTACTAATCACAATAACATCGGCTCCTGCATCAGCGATTTCCTTAGCAGTTTCTGGAGCGCGGATCCCGCCTCCAACTATCAGAATTCCTTCATAATTTTTTCTTACAGCAGATACCATTTGAGGTGGGATACTTTGAATGGCACCTGAACCAGCTTCAAGGTACAAAAACCTCATTCCTAGGAATTGAGCAGCCATCGAGTACATGACTGCAATTCTGTGCTTGCTAAAAGGAATCCCTCGAGCGCGTCCTATAAACCACGCAGTAGTGCCTTCCCCGATAATAAGATAACCTGTTGGTAGTGGCTCAATATTATATTTCTTCACTGAAAGCGCCCCCAGAGCTTGGGCCTCAGTTATAAAGTATGGATCTTCAGAATTAAGCAAAGTGCTGAACAGAATTGCATCGGCATTTGGCGATACTCCTGTAACGTTGCCAGGAAATAATATAACAGGTATCTTGATTTGCCGTTTGATAATGGATACTATTTCGGTAAGTTCAAGTTGATCAACTGCGGAGGATCCACCTACAAGCACTGCGGAAGCTCCCATTGATTCAACCTTCTTTGCTATCGAAGCTGCTCCAATAGAATTTTCAGAGTCTAAAAGTGGGAAACATATAGTGCCAAATTTCTTGACTTCACTCCGAATATGATCTTCAATCTTTCGCGCCACACTCCTTGTGAGAGGTAGACGGTTGTATATCAAGTATGTGTGCTCAAACCGAAAATGTTTGCTGAATTCAATCCTTCCACGAATTGTAGAAAATTATTAGCATTAAGAAAACCTAACTCCATTGCGCATTACATTTAGTAGAAGTTAGTTCTCAAATTTTTCTACAGGCTGTTGTTTTGTTTGAATAATATTTTTAGTCGGCTTCGGATAATAATGGCTTAACCGCACCTAGTTGTAATGCTGGTGTAAGAGCGTCGACTACTACCCATCCTTCATTGATCTTGTTATCTTCAAAGTGGAATATATTCATCCCTACAGTTTCAAATTTCTTATGAGTAGCAGGGAGGCCACGGAATTCCTTTTCTTGTGTACCTTCGACTATAAATGCTGAAGCAACTTTATCTAATTCTGCTATGCTTTCGACAATAGTAAATTGAATATCGGGAAATATGCTACGATCGGAAGAAACCCACTCATTATAGGATTCAATCCCCTCGATATCCTCACCACGAGCGTGATATACAAAATCTGGAGTAACAAAGTTATTGGTGGTCTTCAGATTTCCTTTATTGTATGTTTCTTCAAGAAACTCTTTGACAATTCGTTTGCGTTCTTCAAACGACACAATTTTATTCTCGCAAGTTATAATTTAAGTGTTTCATGCTTATGATATGAGAAAGAGAAGTGTATTAAACGATAATGAATGGTCTGGTTGGCTGCAAAGGATGAGAAACTGATTCCAACAAGGAACAATAAAAGAACATTGGAAGTTGATTTAGTCAGAAAAATGGTTTGACCCTGATTTTCGGGATTTCATAAATAGAGAAATAGCAACCTGAAATCGATCTGTATATGGGAGTTATAATATGTATTACTAGTATTTCTGCTATTTTTTGACATGACAGAGAGTAGTCAGGACAATCCCAATTTTCCTAATTTAGCGAACTGATAAGATACTCGCCGCAGCGGAACATTTACCCAAATGCAGTAGAGCAATTTCCGTATTATAAGCCTGTCTGGAAAGAGAAATGCTGCTGGGTTGATGTTAGGCCTCACAAGGGCATGGGATCGAAGAAGTTAATTAGAGATATACTGCTTGTCAGAAATTATTATTGATCTGGTAGATTCACTATTAAATGACTATAGAATACTACACGTTTCACTTCGCAACAGAAATGGTCTAAAAAAATAAAGGGACTTGGACGTCAGTGTCTGAAATGGAGATCTAGGGATACCCCCTCGTCATACCTTGACCCATCATTCCTGGACCTTGACCCATCATTCCTGGACCTTGACCCATCATTCCTGGACCTTGACCCATCATTCCTGGACCTTGACCCATC
>AF_2010_repII_A100DRAFT_1000086_pt1 | contig 14126 bp, 13 predicted proteins | sample AmaForreplIIA100_FD_9198 | JGI IMG/M metagenome (IMG submission 9198) | reverse complement strand
GTGGTAGCAGCAGTTGCAGTATTGGCTGTAGCATTTGAAGAAACTGGCTTCGTGGTAGCAGCAGTTGCAGTATTGGCTGTAGCATTTGAAGAAACTGGCTTGGTGTAGTTGCCAATTGTCGTATTCATTCCGATTCTGGTTATACCAGTCACGTTGACACTGCTGTGAGATATGATGTTAGGATTGTTGCTGCACGAAAGTTTTGCTGTTATTTTGTTCTGTCCTTCTTTAATGGAAGTGTACGAGGGTATCAGGCTGTAATTCCATTTTGAATAATCCTTTGGACCCGCAGCACCAACTGGTAGAACATTTTGATATGGGCTAACGCCATTTACCTTTACAGCCACTCTGCAATCAGTTGTTGTAGCATTCCTCACAGAAGTACCGAGTACTTTGAGACCTGCGCCAATGGGAACCTGCTGTCCCTTAGAGGGGGAAGTAATCTTAACCAAGTGAGGGTTAGGTAGGAATGCTTTTTGTGAAGTAACAACCGGGATAGTGTGACTACTTGCATTTACGTTTACAATGGCGTTTATGTTAGCCTTATCTGTATTGATATGTTGAACTGGAGGAAATAACTGTGCATATGCTGTCATATTTGTGAGTGCAGACAAGAAGAGGAAAGTGACAACTGCTAGACTAAGCCCAACAGTAAGTAAAGACGCTGGTGATTTACGACTAGCTAATGTTATCATCATGTTGCATGAATCACGTAGGCAAACAATAAAAATAAAATGCATGTAGGTCGTAGTAGATAATTTAGATTTGTTAGATGTAGTTATGTTATGACATCTCTTTAGTGAAGTGTATATTAGAACACTTACTGCTAAATGAGGCCGAAGAGTTTACTGCAGTAACCCAATTAAAAGTTAGATAATAATCAAAGTACTAGTGATTGTAGCCTAAAATTATGCTGAATCAAAGGTCTAAGACTCTCAAACCTGTCTAGAGGAGATAGAATACATCCACGAAGTTAAAGCAATGATTCCAACTATGATAAGTTTAGGCGAAGTTCAAGAATTTCAGAATTCCACTCATTTTCTTCATCGCAGCTAGAAGGTGATTATACGCGCTAAAGGTATGGTTATCCAGTGCACTTTTCAGCTATCACATCAATATCTTTACCCTTGATCTGATATAAACCAAGTATTACCAATCATAAATTTCGGTTCTAGAAGGATTATTTTGTAAGGATTATTTCTTTTAAAATGAACGCGATACTTTCTACGGTACGTAAATAATAGGATTTCTTGGATAATGTGATCTAAATACAAACTAATTAATTGACATCTCTCCCTGCACTATAGAGGAAAAAATGAAACGAATAGATGTAATCACTGCTCATGACTATCTAGTCGATATTAATAAAATAATGCGCCAGCACAGGGTTGGTGGTATGACATTTTATAATATAAGGGGCAGAGGTCGCTCCAAGCTTGAACCAGTAAGTGTTGGGAGAGGCCTAAAAAGGTACACTCCAGAATACCAAACGAGACTAAAGTGTGAAATACTTCTCCCAGATAAAATGGTCAAACCGATAGTCGAAGAATTATTTGATGTAATCAACGCGGGGTCAACTTCGGACGGCAAGATCTTTGTATATGAAGTTGTCGCAGCCTACGACATTAAAACAAGGAGAACAGGAGATGTTGTTTTATAGTATTATGACCACAATACCACAGCTTTTTCTGTCCAGATCTTACCGGAGTCATCTTTTGAATCATGCGGTGTAGGCATAAAACGTAGCGGTGTAGCAAATCAGGCAGTATTTATGTCTGTATTTCCTATTCTCTAATATCAGTATGACCAAGACGCTATCTATTGATTTTGATTCCGTTATCGCCGATACCATGATAACGTGGACAAACGAGTACAATCGTTTGAACGGTGGCAATGTCTCGAAAGAGGACATAACACATTGGGATATAGGTATGGTTCTGCCACTTAACGCTCTTGAAATCTCAGAACTATTTAATTATATTTGGCAAAACTGTTGGAGCGAGATTCCACCTAGTGAATCCCGTTTAAGTGATACGATTAAAAAGATTCATAAAAAAGGTTATAGAATTTCTATTTTAACAAAAAGGGAAAGGCCAACAGTCCAATACGTTGCCAAATGGCTTGATTTCCATGATATATATTCTGACGACTTAATTTTTTTATACGATGGATTTCCTAAGGCTGATTATCAATTTGACCTAATTGTCGATGACTCCCCCGGCAACATAGTGGACATATCTCTTCCAAAAATTGGGATTTTATTTAATCAGCCCTGGAATAGGGATTTTGATTGGCCATTACGGGTGAATACCTTAAGTGAAGCTGAAAAAAATATCCTTTAATTCATTAGTGACAGATCACTATCTAATGATCCGACGAATTATGGACACCTAGGTCCTCAGGCTAGTTAGGCTAACGACAACACTATTTTTATCAAAGGCAGTTAAAAGGTAACTATTTTCACATTTACGCAATAATTCATGTTGATATTATAGACTTATAATAGTTATATGGTTTCAGAGGTATCTATACGGTTTGGTCAAGAAGCAAATAAACCGGTGAGATCTGCTTAATTAGTAGTAAGTGCTAATTATCATTGAGATATAATATTAGATAAATTTCTTGGTTTTCTGAGGTCAATTAGAACGGGTAGAAATAGAACAGAAACACAACTATCTACACATTTGTGGGTATGTTATAGATGTAATTTAACCTTCGAAACATTTTATCTAGCTAGTTTGCACGCTGATTTGTATGGTCACAGGATCCGTGACCATAAGCAATCAACTAGGTTACACTAGACCTGTTTGATCCAAACCAGCAAAAATCTACCTTTCACCCTTGTATAGGAATGTGAACCAAGGGAAACCACAAGAGGATTTATATTTCGATCCACCTTGAAAGTTTCAATAAGTCACAATCTTTTTCAATAAGCTGTTTGCTGCATTGACGAAACTAGGGTTTGACATTCTCCTCCCATTTCCGGCTTCGGCTCTGCTTGCTGTCTTCTAGGGAGCCATAGCGACAGTCGCATTTTTTTGATGTACTCAGAAATGAGGCGGAAGCTTTTGTCCATAAATTAACTGACACACGGGTCCAAGGAAAAGGGGGAGATACCATGGTACTATACATGGCTTTGTAATGTTAAATCCCATTAGTAATATGCTAGTGCCTAACTTTGAAAGGCTATCCCAAACATTTTTGAATCCATTCATCAAATTACTCATCGAATATGCGAGATCAGATTACCCTCGGGATTGACAAATAGAATCCTTGCATTTCTTCCCACATCTACTAAAAATCGGACAAAAGATCAAGCTTCAATTGAACGGAACTTATATTATTTACCTAGGTGTATGAACAATTATGCCTTCCGTGGATAGATTCGATCTAGTAGTAATAGGGACTGGCGTGGCAGCAACAACCGCAGCGTGGAAATGCCGCTCTGCAGGATGGAGTGTTGCGATTATTGATTCTCGACCTTTCGGTGGTACGTGCGCTCTTCGCGGTTGCGATCCAAAAAAGGTACTAGTAGGTGCAGCAGAAGTAGTAGATTGGAACAGACGAATGGCAAGCAGGGGCATTTCCATTTCCAAAGCGCCAGAAATTGCTTGGCCTGATTTACTCCAGTTTAAGCGGTCATTTACCGAACCAGTCCCAAAACAGAGGGAAGAACAATTTTCTAAAGCAGGGATAACTGCGATTCACGGAAAAGCAAAGTTCGTTAGTGAAAGAACTCTTGAAGTGGATAAAAAGCGCTCACTGACAGGGGGTCACATACTCATTGCTTCCGGGGCTGAGCCGGCCAAACTGAATATCCCTGGTGAGGATAAAATTATTAAAAGTGATGAATTTATGGAGCTTGATAAACTACCAACAAAGATAGTATTTATTGGTGGTGGATATGTTTCATTTGAGTTCGCTCATATTGCGGCGCGTGCTGGCGCAAATGTGACAATATTGCATCGTGGCAAACGACCACTTAACAATTTTGATCCTTACCTGGTTGACATGTTAATGAAAAAAACTCGTGAAGTAGGGATAGAAGTAATCTTGCAAACAAGAGTTGAGTCAATAGAGTCTGATAAAGCAGACAAATCTATTGGCACTTCGGGTTACAAAGTGAACTGCTCAGACATCACCAATGATGAGAAGCGTACTGTACATGCGAATTTGGTTGTGCACGGAGCCGGTCGAGCTCCGGCTATAGCTGGACTTGATCTAGAAATTGCTCGAGTGGAAAGTGACAGAAGAGGAGTAAAAGTCAACGAGTACCTTCAAAGTATCTCTAACCCTATAGTATATGCAGCAGGAGATGTGGCTGCTAGCGGTGGACTACCGTTGACACCAGTTGGTGTGTATGAAGGAGAGATCGTGGCCGAAAACTTGCTCAAAGGAAACCATATCACTCCTAATTACAAAGGAATCCCATCAGTGGTTTATACTATTCCTCCATTAGCATCTGTCGGTATACAGGAAGACGATGCAATGGAGCAAGGATTACGATTCAAAACCAATAAAGCAAGCACTGCGGATTGGTATTCTTCCAAACGCATAGGTGAAAATTATTCAGGCTACAAGTTGTTGGTTGAGAAGGATACTGACAGCATATTAGGTGCTCATCTGCTTGGACCCCATTCAGAGGAGGTTATCAATATCTTTGCATTAGCTATTCGATCTGGACTCAAAGCCTCTAACTTGAAGAATACTATTTACTCCTATCCCACGAATACTTCTGATATTGAATACATGACGTGATAATGCAAGAACCTATTTTTGGGATCTGTTGACTGTCTTAATCCTTGAATGACAAAATATAAGAATTGCTCCGGCGGATGAATAATAAAGTAAGGGCTATTTTCTAGGATCGAAAGGACTTCCGCCATAAATTATTGGTATATACACAGCCGATTACAAAGAAGAGGCAGAAAAGCACTTATGGTACTAGTGATACTAACAGAATATGTTTGAATAGAGTCTTCCCTTTGATAATTGCTAGGAAATTTGAATATCCAATGCAATCGCCATCAACAAAAGCTAGACTTCTTCGTCTCTTAGCGCATTTTACTATAGCGGTAAGATGGTAAGATCAACAGATGTTTTTGGCAAGATTTAAGATTATGGGCTCCACAGATCTGCGACCCCGAGTTGATTGAACGTACAAAACATACGTTCTAAGTTAGAACCTAACATTCATCATGAAGAGAAGGGCATTTTAGGAATGAGTTGCGGGTCGCGCCTTTCAAGCATTTATTGTACCTGTTCCTATATTTGTTCACACGAGAAGTTCAAAACCTCATCTAGTAAAGATCACATGGGCTTTGTGAATTAAATGTATCTCCCAAATTCTCTTGAAAGTTTTTGTGAATAGAAAGTATGCAACAAGTGGAGATAGCATGCATTTTTTTTGCCCTCAACCTATCAAATGTAAACTGGAGGCAGAGCATGGAATTTGTTAGGTGAGTTGTATCTCACAACTCAACTGTTATTGAACTATGATGGTTTGCTTAAAAAACTACGGTGGACGGATAACAACAATCATCATCGTTTGCCGTGATTCAATAGTTGAAGTCAAAAACACTGATATTAATGCTGATCTCAGAATGGAACTCCTAATACAGGAAAATTTCTAATAAGTTCGCTCAACTCGATCTGATTGTATTGGACAATCCTCTATCTTGAGTGACTCAGTAAATGAATTGATCTACTTATCCCTTCTTTTAATTTGATAGCTGCCAATATATCTCTCAGTATTTATTACATCTGAACTAAAAGAATCAAAGGATGTAATGTTAGCAAAGCAAGCAGTTGAAAAAAAATCAAGTTCAATTCACCCATAATGTTCTGCTTTAACTAGTCTCCATCGCTGTGATATGGAATTAACGAGTCCTAGATCATAGAAGACATGCCAACAATTTATATTCTGTAGGAGGGTTCGTCAGGAGACGTAGAAAAGGCTTTTTGTAAGTCTTGCTTTTGATATGTTATTGTGCGGTCTTACTCTTAGAATGTGATCACAACATGGGCATCTTACACCACCGCAGTCTATGAATATCTCGCATTCTACACAGCGCTTGAAGCCGTGGTCGTAGTAGCGACCCGAGTCCTTAGTCTTACGGGCCTTGTATAGCGCACAAATTCGTTTGCAGAATTTTCTCACTTTGCTGTCCTTTCGATCGTAATCTGCAACATCTTCAAAATCTTTGGTGTCAAGAGCCATCTTAGTTCTCCTTGCATCTTTGGCATTAATGATTCAAGTCTTACTTTCGCGAGTCCCGCTTTTTTTAACGTTACGCCTCCCGATGTTCGAGTGCCAGATACTTTCCCCATAATGTTAGAAGATCTCTTTTGGACATGGATTGTTTTTTCATGAAAGACAATTTCATATAACATGTTAGAAAGATATGGTTCGTGCCCCACAATTACGATAGATGAATCTAAAGGGTATTGATGTAATCTCTTAGAAAGCTGGAGCCTGCTACCCTCTGGGGCTAATTCTGTACAAACTAGGATCTTATCATCCATCTCCAATACTCTCCCTAGTATCCTGGCTGTCTGTACCGAGCGCTTAAGTGGACTGGAGAGAATAGCGCTAACCCCCAAGTTTAATGCCTTCATGCCTCTTGCTATTGTTGCGATTTCCTTTTTGGCAGTTTCTGTAAGAGATGCATCTATGCTAGCTCCAGATAAAATCCTCTTTCCAGCATCGCCGTGTCTTAACAGATATAAATTCAATTGATTTGTATCCCAGTCTTTTTTTTGCTAGATGTCATTTTTTCTTACCTTTTTTCTTCTTGCCTTTTTTCTTCTTGCCTTTTTTCTTCTTGCCTTTTTTCTTCTTACCATTTTTCTTCTTGCCTTGATCCTTTCGTGACTCTAATATTGCAAGCAAATCATTGATGGATTTGTCGACTCTGGCAACATCTGCCTGTAATCCGACCAGTTGAGACTGAATTCGCATACTCGACTCTGATAATTCATCGTATTTGTTGTGATGCTGGGATTGGCCGATTAGTTTGATATCTTTGGCAATGCTTTTAAGTTGCAGTTCTAATTTGGAGTTCTGGTCTCCAAAGTTCTTAGAGTTCTCAGCAGGACGAGCTTCAGACATAAGGTATCGTTGTAAATTACTTCTATATATTCCTTGTAAAGTATATATTATATGTCGATAAACCTTATTAATAGCTTCAAAAATTGTCGTTATCGCAGATTATAACTGGGGGGTCAAAGATCTACGACGTAGATACGGACAAGACTTGAGGCAAGTTGTTTTTAATATTCATTCAAATATCCAATATGGTCTCAGGTGATCTACTTTGGTAACAAATATCTCCTAGTCACTCGTCAATGGGAAAAATGTGTGTATGTGTAGCTTGTATAGATATGAGGATTTTCCCTGCCATGTTGTTTCCCCTTTTGGGCTTATGTCTAAAAACACGTGATAATTTAAAATTATGGTCTTTTCATTATCATTATCACCTTTTTTATCATGAAGAAGGGAGGGTGTAGATGAACCATTAATGGATTTCCGATAAAAATTTTTTATCAGTGATAATTTTTTTGTATATGTGTAATTGTATGCGGTTCCGTTTTTGTATATAAATTCTGTAAACAGGCTGTTTAGTCTATACTATGAACAGATAGTTAAAAGGCCAACACTACGTCGCAAAGTAACCCAAGCTCTAATGATCGTTTGAGTCTAGAAAAAGCAAACAAATTCTTGAGTTGAGATTAGTCTTGACTTAAAATTGGTAAGGATATTAGTCTTTCTTGGCCGGCATTGTGAAAGAAAATGTAGCTCCCCTTCCGTTAGCATTATTTTCTCCCCACATCCTACCCCCATGCGCTTCAATTATGTTCTTTGAGATAAATAATCCCAAACCAGTGCCAGTCCCAGATTTGGTAGCAAACACACAAAATAATCTTGGCAAAATCTCTGGATGAATACCAGTTCCGGTATCTTTAATACTAATCAGGATTTCGCTCCTGTTAGGATCAGTACGTGGTTGAGAGATCAAAACGGTTATCGTGCCTTGTTGAGTAAACTTGATGGCATTGCCTAACAAATTATATATTACCTGGGAAATACGATCTCTATCTCCGTAGACAAGAACTTCATTGGTGCTATGTCTGCCACCTGACTCTTCATCGTTCTCCTGCTCAGAGTCAATTTCATATATCAGCTTCGTACTAATATTGCTTTGTTTGATTTGTCTTCTGTAATCCTCAATTGCTTCTGCCAAAACAGTACTGAGATTAAAGTCGTGTTTCTCTAATCTCATGGAATGATCCGAAATTTTTGTAACATCCAAAATTTCAGAAGCAAGCCTCTCAAGCCTGTTTGCGTTGCGAACTAATCTATCATAAACCTCTTTTCTTAACTGGACCACTTCGCTACCAGTTTCTTCGAACTCGAATTCTATCAATTCCAAGGTACCTAATATCGGAGTAATGGGAGATCTAAGCTCGTGTACGGCTATGCTAATGAATTCTTTCTGTTTATTATATCTAGATCTTAATTCTTCAATGTCTTGTTTATAACGATTAATGATCTCTGATGTAAGTTTTGTAAATTGTCCATTCGAGCCATGTAAGTTATCGCTAGTGTCTGTCCCATTATCAGTACTTGTGGTATTCATATTACGAATATTGACTCCTTGGATACACTTGCCTTTGGTCTGGCAGACAATAAATATTCATCCATATTCAGTCAAACCTTATGCCGATCTAAACATACCTCCGATGTCCCAAGCGCAATCTCCTCCTATATTTTTCAGTCAGAACAGACCATTCGGGGTGAATTACATGCGACATGGATCATTTTTTCCGACATTGTGGATTTTGTTTTTTTATCCAAGATAAGGACAGTCATATATAGTTTAATAGTTCTTCCATAGGCATTTTCCTTATCGTTGTCAATGAAATTAACGAACTTTCGGATCGCTTGAACTTCATCTTTGTGAGGAATAGAGATACTGTCCACCTTCATCTCCAACCTACTCTATAAATCGGTGACACAAATTTGTTGAACAAATGCCAATATTTTCGTCTTAAGATGTTGCCGAGTGGATAAACTACGATTGAGATCCCATACTGATATGATGTGATCATTATATCCCTAACGTCCACTCGTTACTAAAATAGTCGCAAGATTGCAATAACTCTTCCAAACCTATTCGCAGCATATCCCATACATTCCAACTGAACACATAGCATTTAACACTTTGCGCACGTATGCCAGATGAGAAACCAGAGCGATTATTCCCTGCTACATATGTGTCAATCAAGTTTTGAAACCGATCATGTCTTGTTGATATAAAAAAATAGGACATGACTTTGTAGTAGCAAGGAGAATAAGTTTGCGTACGTTATGAGTCTATCTCTTAGTCCTCTTTTAGTTCTTTCTCAAGACTGCTTGCTTGCTTGATGCTATTAATTTGAACATCACTACTGTGAGTAAAAATTCTTGAGAGAGTCGGTTTAGCATCGCTCCCCAGGGTTATAGCTTCAGTACCTTTACGTAAGAACGTGATCGTCAGTGAGTTATCTGTAAGCATCTTGGCAAAATTTTTAGCTTTCTTTATCTTGTCGAAAAAGCTCGTCTCATCATGAGCGATATGTAGCAACATCGGTTCCAAAAAGTCGATCAAGATATTACTCTGATTACCAATTTCAATATTTAAAGCTGGTTTCCCCGCCAATGTTAAGCAGATTTTACCTCCTTGTGCTGTTTTCAATGACTTTATAAACAATTCCGCAACGGGATCATACTCGTCAAAATGGGGATGATTCTTGCCTTTATGCAATATCATGATTGTGGAGCGTTGCTACTACTTGGTATTCTTATTATATGCCTCGGTAGTGATCGTGACCCTTCCATTTATGGTCCATTGGACGCTGCCTATATGTGTGCCGCCAGGCGCCTCAGCCTTAGGGATGTCTATCGTGAGCTGATGAAACTCATAAGTCATGGACATATTCTTGCCCATTAATCTATCAAGTACTTGTCCGGCTACTTCGGCCCATTTATTTGTAGATTCTGGATCTATATTGTTTGGTGAAATTTGACTCACGCGTTAATATAGACCGCCTTGTTCTTAAAAGTATCAGTTTTAGGACCTGAGAGGTACGAAATAATCTTAAGAAAATAAATGCGGCTCCGACCCTTTTTTTTAGATAAACTATCCTGCTTATTATTTACACAATGGTCAGATTTTCTTGATCTCCGTTGGTTTTCGATAAGCTGGCCTTAGAGACATTGCTAAACATAAAGAAAGAAACATTCAACCTTTCATTCATTCCTAGAATTTGTAAATATTAATGGGGGCACCGAGGTTCACGATTAAATCATGCACTAAAATCCTAGGCTGCTACTTACCATAAGCGCGAGATATATCGCTCCATGGTTCTCCAGATGAAAAAACTATGTGTTAACTTGTGTCTGTTTGTGTTCTGTTATCACCATAATTATACAAGGTACTTATAGCATATTCGGCTAGTAAGGATTTTAATGAATAAATCTTTCAGTCCTCTTATGCTGTCTGCGACTGGTGAGAAAACGAAGTCAGGTGCTCAAAATGAGCCAGCTAATGGATTTGTAAAGTGTCCTAATAATCTGAATCACAGTGTCATTTTTGATGCTGAAACTACAGAGACGATTTGTAGTGACTGTGGTGTGGTGATTCAGGGAAACTCGGAATCTCTAGACTCTGAATGGCATGTTGCGAAAGAAGACCTTGAAAGTAAGAATAGGACAGGTATGCCTACCTCTTTGGCTTTCCACGATATGGGCCTATCAACTTTGATCTCATATTCGAACGTGGATGCTAATGGATGTACGATAAGTCAAGATCAAAGGGGCAAAATCCAAAGACTCCGACGGTGGAATAAAATATCCAACAATAATAGGAGCTACCACCGAAATCTCAAAAATGCCTTCAATATTTTAAGCAGTATTAGGGACAAGCTGTCTCTTACCGATCCACTAGTTGAGAAATCTGCGTATTATTATCGCAAAGCACTGGACAAAAGAATAATCAAAGGTAGATCCATCCGCGCTATGGTGGTCGCTTCAGTCTATGCAGCATGCAGAGAATTCAACACCCCACGAACTCTTGAAGAGATTTCGCGAACAGCTAATACAGATATCGTATTTTCTGGCAAATGTTATAGGCTATTACTTAGGCATCTTAAACTCCGCTTGCCAACAGTTGATTGGAATATGTGCTTGGCCAAGATAGCCAACAAAAGTGATGTGAGTGAAAAATCCTATCGTAGAGCGCTACAAATGTTAACTGTGATAAAATCTGAGCCCATCTCACTTGGCAAGGATCCAAAGGCTCTGGCTGTGGCAGTGTTGTATGCAGCATGTCTACAAGAACACGAGAAAGTCAGCCAAACCCAGGTTGCGCTAGCAGGAGAAACCAGCATAGTGACGCTTAGGAAAAGATTCTTAGACGTAAAGAAAATTTTTCCTTAGCGAACTCCTCTCACTCATATCACATAATTTTTAAATTTCAAATTTGTTTCTTCCCTCAAAGCCTTTGAGAAATTGATAGTGTTTGGTTATTGATCTCGCGTCTGAGTGTCTCCCAACTAGGGTAGATGTGACCGAACTCAATGCAAAACTGCAAAAGTATAGAACACCGTAGCCAAACCCGTAATCTCCAAAATTTGCAAATGTTGAACTAATCTTATCTCGCCCATGTGATCAGTATAATTTTTCCCTTTTTCTGTGAACACTCCTGAGATGATAAGGGATCATGTACTTTGAAAATTTCTGATATGCTTGAAAATATATGGATAGAACTCAAAAGTCGTAACTACAGAATGATAGTGGCAGAATTTTTCTGCTTGGAAATAATCCCCCCTTAGTTATACCAGCAATATAGCTTACGTGATTTCAATATACACTTACCGGTACAGTTCTCAATAACTATTAGTCACACGACATGGTTAATGTCTTTGTACAAATGTAGCCTGATGGAAGATTCATACAAGAGCCTGTTACATCATTGCATAACACATTTCTTCCAGAATGGAATGTCCAATGACCGCCATATGGGAAATGGTTGGTGGTAGACTGGTTTTGGCCATACACTATATTTACCATTCCCATTACAGCAATTAATAAACAAAATATCGCAACAATTGTATTAATCATTACTTTGAATATAATAACATGATTTAAGTAGCTTTCAAAATAGGCAACCACTATACTGTGTTTGCTCGGTTAAGCTTGGATTTTTGATAGACAGGCCTATTCAATTAAGTGTACCTTGGTAATAGTGACGTTACTTGGTTGGTCGGGCATTACAGATAATCAGTCAACTGTCCAAAATTGGAAACACTATTCTAGCGTTACATTAAATCAAGTACAACACCAATCTCTTAGGTAGCCCTTAGCAGATTTCGTGTCCGCAAAGATTCTGCCTTAACACTCACGCTCATCTAATCGCATAAACAAATCCAAGTTGACCTGCACGTTTAGGGAAGTATTATTCAGAGTAACAATAAACGGCACATGTGCACTATACGCAGACTCGACTCCAAGCTGTGAATTTTCTACAAGCATAACTTTAGAAGGTTCCAGATTCATGCGTTGTAATGCCGCTTCAAATGATGCTGGGTCTGGCTTGCCCTGCCCAGGATATAAGTCGTCTCCGCTAATGACAAAGGCAAAGCTACTAGAACCAAGTGTTTCGGTCAAGTATGCTGTCAATTTCATCTCTTGAAGATCCGCTCACAACTGTCTCAAGCACTTACATATTTTCAATTCGTCGATCAATTCTTTGGCTCCACTGATCACCTTTGATTTTTGAGTCGATTTGAAAATTTCAGTTTTTCGACTTCCAATTCTCTTATACAATTTTGTCATTTGTATTCTCAGTTATCTTTTCGTTTAACATCATTTCTTCTATCAGCTATGAACCTGACAATCCTTCTAAAACGTAAATAATCTTTTTTCAATATCGCGATTCGTTTCCTCCTTAATAGCAATCCTTCATGGCTTCGGCGTGAAAAGGCATCGAACCAATTAAGACCCCATCCATATCAAATATCAATCCTCTCTTCATCTTTGCAAGTACTCAAATTGTTGCATCGCGGTCTTTGCCTGCTTTTATTGTAGTTACGTAGTCGTCATGGCACAAGTGCTAAAGGAGATAAGTGGTTTTGAACAGATGACGTTTAAAACATCGCTGGTGGAATGAGGCATCTATCAACAAAACAACAACCACTTTGCTGAGTATAATGACTAGAGCTTAGGAGCTCTCCACATATCAGCCACAGGGTTATCAGCTGAAAATCTGTCTTTAATTTCCTGTTTTGTCAAAGTAGTTATCAGATTATCGGCGTCATTAAGTTGAACGGAATATTTTGGTATGTAATAATGCCGCTTGGCAATTACACCTTCCTTAACTTCAATGAAATCAGGGTTTACGTTTTCTACTTCTCCAATTTCTTGGCCATTCGAATCTCTAACCATTTTGCCCATTGATGTACTCCGATCAATGTAACTCATTTTTAACTCTTTGAATATTGTATCTACTAAAACTATTTATAAGTTACAGTAGATACGAGCGGAATAGCTGTATTTCGAAACCAGCGTATTGCAAGTTAGGCGGCATCGATTGTACTACAAATACAAGGTGCCAATGCATTGATCCCTCTGGTATGTGGCGAAATCTATCTAACTATGAGATCGGATCTAAATGGAATTGAAGGTATCCTTGATGAATGTTAGATTCGTGTTATTATCTAGGACTGAATCTCGAGCCTTTATTCATTTGAAGAATTCCAAAGTCACACCCCGCCGGTCATCAAAGTCAAATGTGTATGCTTCGCCATTGCAGATTGGAATTGATTCTGTAGTAGTACTCTTATTACATGACGGACATTTATCTATTTTATGCTCACTACATACACAACTAGCACACCAAAAACATGATTTGCAAATCAAAAAGAAGGGCTGAAAAGGAGGCACCTCACTGTTTTGAAACCTAATCCCATCCAACATTTCTATATATGCCTACCTATTAAGGATTGTGAGTGAATGCGCAATGCATTGCAATTAGATGCAATGGTCACCTTCAGATTGTAATAATAGTCAGCATATGGTTATGTCC
>AF_2010_repII_A100DRAFT_1000085_pt1 | contig 14161 bp, 13 predicted proteins | sample AmaForreplIIA100_FD_9198 | JGI IMG/M metagenome (IMG submission 9198) | reverse complement strand
TTGAAGAAGGAGTATATAGTCTCAAGAATAGAGGCATCTCAGGATGGCAGTCCGTACGTTTACGTTACTTTTACTGATCCTACTGACTTCATGGGTGGTAGCGATAAACAGCAAAATACTTTTGGTCCAAATATGATGGCTTTCACATCGCCAGAAGATATGATGAAAAACTTACCCAAGGCGATGGCAAATGTTTCCAGGGCTATTGGGGGAGGGGGCGGATATATTGCAGAATCACCCACGTTTAAAGTCAGCATGAGAGAATACGAGGACCTTTCAATTAAAGTAGGAGATAAAGCCAACATTGAGATAAGAGGATCAGATAGCACAGGAATATAGAACACAAACTAGTTTTGCTTTAATTATAACAATAAACACAACTGGTTGTCCAAAACTAAGACACATCAAAGCAACCGGTTTAATTGTTACCTTTCAGCATACCCGGTTGTACCGTTAGAATCCACGGTATGATTGAATTCTGAGCTTTTAGAATATGGCAGTATTACATGCAAAGAATAGGTCCAAATAAAACTTTTGGTAATTCCGTTGAATTAATTCTTTATGAAATTCATTGAAAGTGACTACTATGTGCTTGGTGTATTCAAGGTAACTTTGACCTATGTTATGATTCAAAGCTTCGGGAAAAGGTAGGCTTCACCTCCGGTGTTTCGTCGCTAATTTTCAATGTTCTACGGCTTCGCATTGTGTTGGTAAAAGCGGTCATGGATAATTACATTTATATCAAAAAGCTATGGTTATCGTCTGAATAGACTATTGCTTAATACGGCAGGGATCACACTTAAATTATTGTTTTGACGACCTAACTCCTTATGCCAAGGGTGATCCATTTTGAAATCGTCGCTAGTGAACCTGAACGAGAAATCAAGTTTTACAAAGAAGTCTTTGGTTGGGAATTTAACAAGTGGGATGGAACTCAAGATTATTGGTTGGTTAAAACTGGAGGGGATAGCCTACCTGGAATCAATGGGGGACTGGCTCCGAAAAGGGATCAACATGGGGGGAGCCAAGGGGGAAAAATGACTAATACTATCGATGTTCCCTCTGTCGATGATTTTTCAGAAAAAATCCAGAAGGGTGGTGGCAAAGTCCTGAGCCCTAAGATTCCGATAGCGGGCATCGGATACTTAGCCATTTGCCAAGACCCAGAAGGTATTACTTTCGGAATCATCCAAAGCGATCGAAATGCAAAGTAATCATTTCACCTTAAATCCGACACCAAAGAATCTTTGACCCCCCTGCATCTGAGATCCAAGGAAGCAAAAAGGTTGAAATTTGCAGCTTATGGCCCCCTTATTTCGGATCTGGCAGGTCGTTGCCAAAATAGTGACTCACGATCTTAAGTGCTAGATCGATTCCTGATGATACTCCCCCAGATGTAAAGATTGGTTTCTGCAGAGTAAACCGAACATTGGTTTGTATTTTGGCTTTCGGAGCCGCCCTCCTTAGGAAATCGAATGCAAGCCAGAGAGTAGTGGCTTCACGTCTATCCAAAAGTCCAGCTTTCCCAAGGAGACTAGAACCAGTGCAAACTGACGCAATTAGCCCTGTCGTAGAAGCACGTTCAGAGATCCATTCAACTAATTTTGTGTTTTCTATTTCCTTACGCGTACCCCAGCCCCCTGGGACCACCAGAAGATTCAGATCGGGACATTCATAGATAGTGACATCCGGATGCAATCGTAGGCATCCAACTGCAATTATCAGTTCTTTCTTTTCTGATATCAAAAACACCCGAAGTGGTGATCGTCCACCTGCCTAAGCCTTTCATCCAGACGTGTAGCTGAAAATACTTCGAACGGGCCAGCAGCATCCAGAACTTCCACCTTATCAGAGATCAGAATTCCTACAGTTAAAGACTGCCCTTTAATTGCCAACTCGTATAATTGAGTGTTGAGACACTTTATTGCTATTCGTGACAGCGGCTTATATTTACGAGTATTATTTCTAAATCCTCCAGAAAACGACTAAAAACTTACAGCTGTTCGAGTCTCCATCCATGTGGGCTACAGATACTCTATTCTTAAGTCCCACCTTAAACATCTGAGATTGAATTTTTGGGCACACCTTATTCATACCGCTATCACTACCATAACTAGTCATACTTGTTATAGTCGGAAGAAGATGATCTTGGTAGAACCTAAAGCCTTTACATTCGATTTCATCACTTCGTCTAGATTTATTGTTCCAATCCCCAACAACAATCTTTCCATACGAGTCTATTATAGCCGCGAATAGGACGCATTTGTTATATGACAATGCTTCTTTGCACACCTTGTGTAGTTCGCTTCTGTTGATGGTTTCATCCAATCTGGATTATATTCAACAAAGGTTGTGATATCTGGTTCGCAGGAATATTATTTTACAATCGACAAATTCATTCTACGCATTAAACTTTTGATAAGAAGGTCAGATAACTCGCTTTCGCTTTAATCTTATATTATTTTGTAACCATTAAAAAGAATCATAAACCAGAGATTTTCAAGCAATCAAGGTCAGTTGAGCAAACAATTGAAAATTTTGTTAACGTTCAATCCAAGAATTTCATATAGCTTTTGATATTAATTAGGTGCGATTCCTGTATACGGTCTACCTAAGGTATATAATACGTTCTTGAAACAATATCTAAAAACTAATGATTTGTTTGAATCTATAGTATTTCAGCATGTCCCAGGATGAGATCATTGGAACTGTAGATTTATTCAGAACAAAACCAATGACTCATTTGGAACAAGGTCGCACCCAGTAAGGACAAAAAAAACAAGCTCATGAACAGATTTTGGACATCCGCGTTTTGCGAAGAGTAACTCCAGCTTCGAGGGTATTGCCGAGGGACGATAGCATCACATCTCAATCCGCAGGAACTCATTACATTCAATGCGATGTTATAGTGTTTGAAAATTGATAACAACGTTGAAGAATTGTCCAATCCTCACTTTGGCGACTTCTAAGAGCGATTAGGTCTGGGATCTTTATAAGAAAACGATCACTGCCTCACAGCACCATGTTAGGAATGATTAGCCGTAGTTCAGTAAACCAGATAGAATCAAACCTCAAATAACTAGGAAGGTTTACTAATGTCCGTTAATTTGGAGTGGAGCACTCAACCACAGATCTCTACGAGTTAACCATGGCTGCAGTATACATACAATGCCAAATAATTAGCTGAAAGACGTCTTCGAGACGTTAGTCCGACAGTTGCCTAGAAACAGTTCGTTCTTTAGGTAAGAAATATCTTAGACTGAGCCTCAAAAAGATCCTACGAATTACCAAGATAATAGTTAGCGGATTTGAATCCGTAATTCGCGGGTTCGGAGATCGTGGTTCTCCAAAATAGTCCTTTGGAATCGTGACAGAACTTAGTACCTCTATGGATGATTCAGCGCTGAATGGAGTTTATAAATTCTTCGAGATCAAGATACCTATTATATTCAAGGGACGTGATATCAATATTGTACAAAAAAAACAGTCATTTATGAGCACAAGATAAGCTTAGGTAAGAAATTTCATCCTGGTCCATAGCTAATATTCAGGATTATTGACGACTGACTTTTGAAGAAATTTCATTGCATAAATCTATGCCCCTATCACAAAAAATTGTGTTTGGCGGAAGGCTTGATTCGATCCTGCCTTCACTACACGAGATAAAGAAATTCATCTTGACGCAGCGAAAAACTTTGCATTGGGAATACTTCGCGCTAGATTTCCAGTTTGGTTCAGCTATATGCTTGAACCGCCAGTTACGGATGATTCCTCTCGCTTGGTTTGGTCTCTTTCTAGTATAGCTCGGGAATCCTTTGATTGGAATGGATACACAGTCCATTTGATTAATGGGGACTATCGAAATGCACAGCTAGCTCGCAGTTAGAATGACTTTATTTATAGTTTCATTGTATAGTAATAACAACTGTAGATGCGAACTCGCAAAATCAGTACTCAAGATAATACCAAAGAGCAACGAAACAGATATGCCATCATTGTGAATGATATGTTAAATGACTTTGTTTACGGAAATCTAAAGTTTGAACGAGCTACAAGGATAATAGCGAAGGTTAAGCTACTTTTGGATTCTGCAAGAGCAAAAAATATTCCAATTTTATATTGCAATGATCAACATCTAATTAGTGATGCATACGAGCTAGAGCTTTGGGGCAAGCATGCGATGAAAGGTACAGTCGGTTCAAGAATCATCGATGAACTGAAGCCACTCGAAAGTGANTTAATAGTTTACAAGAGAAAATATAGCTCCTTTGATGGAACATCATTAAATAAATTGCTTGCAAAAATGTACAATCGAAATGGTGCTAACACTCTGATAATGACCGGAATACATACCCACATCTGTGTTCAACACACAGTATATGACGCTTTCGTTAAGGGCTACAAGATTATTGTAGTCGAAGATGGTGTCAACGCCTTCACAGAAGCTGATCATTTGCAAGGCCTTAGATACATGAAAGAGATATACGGAGTCAAAATTGAAAAGACATCCAAGATTCTCAATATTATTCGCAGTATTAGTTGACAAGATATACCTGCGGTCTACACCTTTAGTGAGAAGGACTCATTGAAAGCATTTCCAAATATTTATAGGATGCGAACTTAGGTTACAACCCATTTATAGCAATTTGGGACACCGTATTAGTTTTATTTCATAGCGAGATTGATATTTTTCATTGAATTCAAGTTGAAAGTTAGAGAAATCCGGCGATTTGATTTGTATTTCATCCCTTAGGTCTATTAGCCGGTGTTTTGAAGATGTACAGCTCTGGCGAGCAGCCACCTTGAAGCATATATGGTAAATTCTAGTCCATAATATGCATGATACTGATTCATGAAGATCGGGACCATTTGGAAAAATATGCTCCAATCGAATCACATATTGATAAAAAGGCGTATTATTTTATAGCATCACAAAGTTTGGATATTATCTGTTGGTGCTTATCAGGAGCAGTCCTAGGCATTTGTAAATATATGCATAGATATTTATCTTTAGACTGCGTGAGTGGAGTAGCCGCCAAAAGCACTTGTCCACCTGCGTTCTCCTGATGTTTTATATCGACAATTTCAAAATGAGCCTTGTTCGTTGACCAATCTACCCAGCAATGCGAAGCCATATTATTGAGCAATGGCATCACGGTATCCTTGTAGAATGAATAGGCCGGCTCAAATTGCTCAACTGTGCTATATGCTTTGGAAGACCCTTGAAAGCTGTGTCGTTTACGGAATTTGCCGACAACTATCCTTCCATATGAATCAACTACTGCAGTGAATTTTACTGCTCTTGTCGCGTACAATGAAATTAAACAGACTTCCTCAAAGAAATCGCGTTCTTCCATTGACTAATGACTCAAGCTAAATGGCCTAATATTAACTATTTTTTCCCTTGTATGGTCACTTTTCAACAAGCTGCACTTTTTGCAAGCAATTCCCTTAAATAATATAAAAACTATATTTACGGCGAGCGGCTGATTAATCATGACATGCAAAGGTATCTGCATTCGCCATAAGGCCTCTAAACCTGTAGGTAGCGGCCGGTATTCCACTGGGCAAAAACGATGCCAAGTTTGTGAAATATTTCTTAAGTGGGATGGACTTTGGTGTCCTTGTTGTGGTTATAGACTGAGAACTAAACCACGAAATTTAAAATACAAGGCCAAACTAAGGGCAAGGAAGGAAATTGCAAAATCAAAGGTATTACTCTCCTCCGCACATAGTCAACGCCCTTCGACTGTTAACCCTTGAACCTCATTGTCTAGTTCAAGACTGCAACAATCTTCAGACCCACTAATAGACTCGTATGGATAAGTCTAAATGTACGAATAACTTGATCTAATTCATCAATCGTTGTGTCTCACACAAGATAAAAGCTGAATAATACTGTGAAAGTCGTCACATCCTTAGTGATCCTTTGAAAGAAAAATTTCACAATCAGCTAACGGCTTAATACCAAAGAAAGCCTTTTTAGCCTTTCGTTATCTACACTCGGGCTAGGTGCCGGTGGGGTTCATTCCAATAACTTTACGAGGATTTTTGTCTCCTCAAATTCCCTACTTTGCTTTATTTTTTAGGAAGAAGCATAAGGTTCAATGATCTGTCTATTTCATAACGGGGCGAATTACTTTAGTTTACATGAGATTTAAGAAGGTTGGCATACAAGCGGTAAAGCCATTTTTATCAAGGACGAAAACCGTAGGAAATACAACGTGTATCGCTAAGATAATTTTCGTTGTTGGATCCATCGCAAGACCTCATATTACAAAAAATACTATCCAGAAACTAGTGGTGGAGTAATTCTTGTAGGAGAGTAATCACTTGGACACCTCTAAGACTAGTCAGTCTACCCTTACCAGTTCATTTTTGACAGTTCTGTAAGATAGGGCCACATGGTTGTACATAAAGCACCTAGCTATATCCACGCTGTTTGTCATCCATGTGTGATTCTATAGTTGAGTCTGGTGGATATGGCTTCTATTCATCCTGATCGCAAGAGAGGTTTGATCTCAAATTCCTATGCTACTAGTTCATATTATGAAGATTCCAGGTCAACCAGTTTCATTTTGTAACGACGAAGCCAACAGAGTTGGCTACCTTCCTTAAATCTGATAGATGTACCAAAGACTTTTATCCTGCAACTTGATTGCATAGATAGCTTGACAAAAGTTGCTACAAGAGTAAGTTTTAGAAGAATCGAGGAATCGTATCTCAGGGATAACGAGATATGTAGAATTGCTACCTCGCATGGAAATATTCCTCATGTCACAACGGTCAACTACTTGTACGTAAATCATTTTATTTATTTTGCGACTGATTACAACACTAGAAAATATCGAAACCTTGAACAAAATAGGAATATGGCAATCATAATTGACTCATACAGATCATCATCTGACAATAAAGCAGTGCTCATCCAGGGAGTCGTAGAGTTTATTGAAAGAGGAACAGAATTCAGAAAACTGTACAAATTATTTAGCAAAAAGTTTAAGTGGGTAAAAAACGACCCCTGGAGGGAAGGTGAGGCTCCGTTCGTAAAAGTCGTCCCAAAATCCAAAGTTAGTTGGGGATTCGAGTGATTCGACTGTTTGACTTTAGTGGTCTCTTCTAACTCCGTTGTCATATGCTAAGGTTAGGGATATTGCAACACTTGATGTACTTGGGAGGACGACAGGATGCATAGTAGGATTGAAAAGCTCTATTACGGTTCTGTTTAAGTTAATAGTTTGATTTTTTGTGGAATTCAATAGGGCCTGAAGGCCGGTGCTGTTCATTCTGGAATTTGCATCGAGTGGTGCCCTAAGATTATTCGATACATCTATTTTATACATACATGTTGAGCCCGGCCGTGATAGCCCATTGATTGGCAAAAGCGGATTGGACTTGTTATCAACGAGGATCTGTAAAACGGTCTTGGAATTGTTATCACATGGCAACTTTGCATAGATATTGCCATTTGTAATTGAATTCCTATCTCCATAATAAATGAGGATAAAATCCTTTGAGGGGATATTCTGATTTGCCAATTGCATTACCCCGGGATTCAAAAATACAGTAGTAGATCTCACGGCAGTTTCATTATTGTTACTAAAGCCCTTGGAGGTGCTGTTCCGGATTTGGTCAATTGCTGACGAGAGTAATGCCTTCGGACTCATAACAGAATTAATTGTAGCAGTTATATTTGGAGGGGTTTGATTTGGTACTGAACTCTTAGCACTAATTCCTGCTCCTACTGTGTCATTTGGGCTGGGACTGACTCGATCTGATGGTTTATTTTCAGCTTGTGTAGTATTCAGGGATCCCACTCCAGATTGGGTGCCCGTGGTCGAATTGTTCAACAGATTGTCCAGTATATTATTAGTGCCATTAGTCTGTGAAGAAGCTTCAATTAACTCGTTATCATTTGTCGTGATTAATACTAAAAAAATGGTAAGGACTAGACACATCAGGAATTGTTTCATTATCGATAGGGCTTGTTATTTCATCAGCCCAAAAAATGGTGGGTTATATTTTGTTGATATTTGTCTCATATACTTTCATCAATAATTGACATGATATTAGAGAATTATACTTCGATTTACTTGAATCAAATTAATGTGACGATAACTGAATATGAGGAGAGTCCCTTCAAGCACTTGGCTTCCTTTAATGGCACCAATATTCCATGATTACCGTTGGTTTACCGTTGGTTCCAAGGCATTGTTACATTCGCACGCTAAATTTCCAGATGCGCACTAAAATTCGCAGCCCTCAGCCTTTTGGAACACTAGATCTTTTATTCGTCATATACCTAAATATGAACAAGCTATCCCATACGTTAACATATTCTCACGACTAAACCCCAAAATTAAATCCAATTCAAAACTTTGGACAAATGGATTATTAGTCAAACATAAAAATGGATGGGAGATAGGCTTATTTATATTTGCGTTAGTATATTATCTTATTTATATTGGTGTTAGGCGCAATCGATTGCAATCCTGTTAAGTATATTTTTTGACGGGCAAGAAAGACATGAACGGTTTATGCTTAAATGATTCTAAAGTGATTGACCTGGAGTTGGCCCAGTACTAGCTGTAGTCGATCTATTTGAACCTAATGATGAACTAGGCATGTTTTTAAGGTAAAAAACNTTTTTTGAGGTGTCGTAACCGAGTTGGTCCATGGTTAACACTTTAAAACCATTGTCATGCAAATACTTCATCATTTGTGCAAACAATGGCACCATTATTGTTGAAGGTAATTGATTGTATACCCCATTATTGTAAGTAAGATTATGATAGGTTATTATCGGAATTGCATTAATTACGCCGTTCCTGTTGAACGGAATCTGGCTATTGACTCTTTGAACGAATTGTTGAAAGAGCTGAGGTTGTGACAGTTCAGCATTGCTATGTATATGGTCGAAGCTCTGACTTCTTATGTCATATTTGTTAACGTAGTTTAAAGCACCGTCAGAAGAGAATGTGCTACAGTCTGCTTGAGGATGCTTTTTATATCCTTGGCAGTCCAAGAACATGAGAGGATCACTTCCTGTTCTCGCTTGTTCATAGTATTTGGATACTACGTTCACAACTGTGTTGTTGTCAGAACCTAAATTGTCTGGGTAGCCAAACAACGGGACAGGATAACCATGGTTAGCAAAACATTGCTTGGCCCCACCAAGTTCGTTATACAATTTGCTAGTTGACACAGAATTCAAATGTGCATGTGTCATAGTGTGAGACGCGATCTCATTTCCATCATGCAATAAGCCTGCTACATCTTGCCAGGTTTGTCTTTCTCCATTTTTGCCTACCCAGCCACACACCTCGAAGAATGTAGCTTTGAAACCATATTGGTCCAATATGGGCTTTGCATACAGAATCTGTGTTTTGTAGGAGTCATCGAAATTAATCATTATAACTTTGTTGTTACTTTCGTTACTATTGCTGCTGGAAGTATCCCCTTGATGGAGGTTGACATTATTGCTCACTGCACTTCCCCCCTCGGAGTTCAAGACCTCACTTTGTCCGTGCGATGACTTCCCAGTGTGAGATGACTTACTCTCAGCCAACGGGACGGAAAGTGGAGCAAGGATTACCAATCCAACTAGTATCCCTAAAAGTGAAAGCCTCATAGGACTCGATTCCATATCTAAATTCAACCCTCAATCACCCATAGATCAGATGAGGTAAATGATCCAACCATAATCGCCCACAGCCAACTAGTGAAGTCGCTTCATTTCAATATAAAAGTAGTGTGGTTCGTTCGTCGAATGTACCTAGATTTAGCTGAGGAACAGCAAGTATGTAAACGCTAAGCTAGCTGAGTCAAATCCGAATCACTGGTTGACCAGAGAGCTCGGCGACAGACGCACAGGCCCTGCGGAGAATGAGCTACAAGAGTTCATGAATCTGATTAAAAATGTGGCCTTTTGGATACTCAAGATATGAAGCTATAATCGAGTGTCGATTAGTCTTTTGTATCTCTATCTCTGAATGGATTAAAACAAGTTACTAAACGCTGCTACTTCATGAACATTGGCCGAAGCAAATGATGACATCACGTAAGAGATGATTAATGATTTTGAGAAGCCATTTTCGTGGATCATAAAATGAACACGGATTGGCCAATAAATAATTGATAATTCCCGCTTTTGTAGTATTCCCACAGCCGAGAAACGCGAAATCAAGATGATATTGGCCGCGGCTCTTGCCAAGACGCCAATGTTTGTGGAAAACATTTGTTATTTGTGCTGTTGTTGTGTCTGTCAAAGATCTATTGTATCTCATCTGATCTCACAAGAATCATATAGGTACCGAGCCTTACCACCGCAAATGAGCAGTAGCAAAACGCCTGAGATTGAAGTAAGGGAACATGTCAATTTTAGAACTATTAACGTGGGTGGTGTATATGGCATGCCTCTTGGCATGCATTTTGAAGTAATTGTATACTCAGAGCAGTTTCAAGTGGAAGAAGCACTTGCATCACCAAATATGACCGCAGCTCCAAAGGTTAACAGGACAATCGAATGCAGACTTATAATAGATCCTTTTCAAGCTAAATCAATAGTTCAATGGTTAAGCGCGCAGGTCAACGCTTTTGAAAAACAATTTGGACACATTCCTTCAGCTGATGAAATACAACAGCAAAACATTGAACTAGATAAAGAGAAAAAAAATAAAGGTGTCTATCAATGAGGCGAATTTGGGCCTCTTGATGGCTTTGAGGGTTCAATGTCAAATGAACTAAGTTCAAAAATGCAAGTTCATTCTACGACACTAATTCACTCAATATCTTTTTTTCACTCAACNCTAGAAGGAATTGTANTACTGGTAGCAGATCCACTTGGGGAGATAATTGAGAGAAACTTATCGTTATCACAAGATATAATATTGGTCATGTGATACATATTAAAGGACGCCTGATTAAGGTTATGGTTCGTTTCATTCACTCGTCGAACTATCAGGCGTCCAACGTATACGGTGATATCCAACTTTGTGTTTTTATCAGTATGAATTGATTTGATTTGACTATTTACGATCTTTTTTCATGGGAAAGTCCGCTGTAGTGCTTTACCTGCACCACATGAGGAATTTCAAAGATTAAGGCATTGTAGTTGAATCGAATAAACTTCGGAATCAAATTCTAAATGTGAGGATTGTTTACTTCACTACTCTTAAATTACTTTCGTCTGGGTGCTTTTGAATGGGGGTATGTGAGCCCATGCCCCCAAAGATGTATTCTCGTGGTTGACTTGTGCTCTATCATTGATAGGCTCTAAGCTATATATCAGTTACTAATTCCAGTAATAAAGTGATATATTGTCATGAATGGGAAAAAATGTGCCTTGAATTTTGAATTCGATGATTTGTTCATATTGTGATGGTAAAAGTCTTAATTATTGAGCTGCGATGATATCCAGGTTTAGCGTGTTTCATGTAGTTCTTGCACACCTGTCATGATTCCCGCGTTTGGCTGGTAATAAAGTGACTTGTTATGTAGTTATAAATAGCTTGTAAAGCGAATTCTTTTGCCAAAAAAAGTCGAAAAATCCTCAGAACAGAAGCACAAATCTAAATCCCAAATTAAAAACTAGATTTTTTAGAATTTTTCTACTATAAAAAGCGTACTAACAATATATAATAAACAAGAATTTGCAATGAATTTATGGAAAAAATACTTCAATATGGTGGTTTGCTTGCCGTTGCAGTTTTAGCGGTTGGCATTATAGCGTCATTAGGTGTTGGGACGTCGCCCACGTTTGCACAAGGCACAGGTCCAGGAAACAATACAGCAGGAAGCAACTCTACTGGTAGCAATAGTACATCAGCAGGCTCTGTAGGGTCCTCGCCAAGCACATCATCTCCCCCACCGGCTTCGAGTCCAGGTTACTAAGTAACTAAATTGAGAATGTAGACGAACGTAAGATTGGAGTCGGGATGCGATCCTGGGCTCCTTGCGATTTTTCTTTCCTTTTTTTTACTTTCTCACTTTTTAGAGATACGCGCTAGTGACCGAACTATTCAAAATTAGATGGCGTTGTTGCCAATCCTGTACTACCAACTGGTTTTTGATTCTGAGTTAAAAAGAGAGGATCAACTGAAAACAATTCCTATTGTCGATTCACCCATAGAAATTATAAATTAAAACGCTGCAAATAGTCGCAGTGAATTTCCTACTTGGGTTTGTGGGGTTTGCGCTCAGCATTTTACAGGATAAGATGCAAAATGACACAACTGTAAGAAGGTAATGGCAGTATGATAAAATTTATGGATTATATCATTGGTAAAAGCAATGAAAAATTTTCGCTGGATTTTCCATCAACATATTTCTAGAAGTAGAACTGGCCAAGTAGATTCTTATGCAGACTGGGAGTACTAGTAGAGATAAAGTTGCTCAGGATAGCACTCGTGGTCAAGCCTTTCACGCGGTCAAAGGCTATCTCAATGTATCACCTTTCGTTCTTGACCTACCATACCATAATGATCGGATTAAATTCCGGGCAGTCACCTTCCAGTTGTAACCGACCCTTCAACACATAAGACTGAAAATCCTAAATTGATGATTTACATTCTATTTTGTGTCAATAATTTCCAGCTCAAGCTGACAATTTGGTGTAATGATGACTTTGATCAAAGGAGGAGGAAACGACCTTTATTTATATGACCAGATAGCTATTTTACGTCAGGTCCAAACTGTCAGAAGTACTAGTCCAACTAATAGTCTCGCTTGCTCCACTATGGAAGTCAATGATATTTTGGTTATAAAAATTTTGATTATAAGATGCATAGAGTATAGTGTAACAAAAACTGACCCAAAAATGCACTTGACAACTACTCTTGACAGAAGCTTGGATTAGTGCGAAATTCTTATCTATTGAAGCTTATGGAACGTCATCAACTTACTCTAGCATCCAAATTCTCAGTCATCTTCTTGCTACTTCTCTCAGAGTAATAATATCGCAGCCAGAGCATAGAAGAAAAGAATATCATCGATATTACGTGGATAGAATCTCCAATGTTGTTGTGAAGTGTCATCAAGCTAACAAGTCCCGTATGATGTAGCGCACTAACAATATCGCCTGATACCCAAATTAATATGAAAACAGAAGTCTGAAATTGAAAGCTCCTGAAACTTCTGGAACGAAGTGCTAACCACATGAATAGACAGAAAGCTCCCACAAGAAGAGCTATCGTGACAGTGTTAGCCATGAAAATCAATAGACTAGGGCTCCAAATCGCAGGAGAAACCTTCCGGAGATTCAAATCTCTTTGTTTAACTGCACCCGAATAGAGTAGTCCAAAGTAGAGAAGTACAGCAACAGAGAGTGGTTCCAGTATTGCTTCAGAAACCGTTGTCAAACCACAGAATCCAGCTATATGATAGAAACCGTGTATTACAATAAACCCAGATAGGACAGCACACAGCTTTTTCAGATTGCCGTGCAATTTTAACGAGAGATAGATTGGAACTATTGCAGCGAAGAGAATAACAACCCCGCTAAATAAATGAAGGGATGTCTCGCCTGGCATCATGGCGATATCTATTTAGTTATTGGTTTTGCTGCCGCATCTACTGCGTATGTTGCTGTGAATGGTATGCCTTGGATGTTGTGTAATGCCACCTCCTTCGCTACGAATGGCTCTGTTCCTGCATAGTACTGTCCACCAGTTGTTATTACATTAGTTGGCTTTATCAGCGCAATTGCTACATCTCCAACTTTACCCAATTGGAATTGTGTTATTGGAGGAATACCATGATGTACGTCAGGATGTAGGTTAAAGTTATAATCGTATAGTAATCTAAGTTCTACAGGTTTTGAAGATACCCAACTGACGGTTCCCACCCACATGTCATCGTCATGTCTTGCGGGCAGTACAACTACGGCTTGATGCATGCTATGGCCTGGTAACGCGTCTGGTGTAGATTCTGTGGTACCCGTAAATGTTACTGAAGTTCCGTTACTTGTCGTCTGCGCTGAAACATAGTCCACCGGACGTAGTACACTAAAAACGATTATCCATAGGACAGCAGAGGTGATAACCACGATAAAAGATGACTGTTGACTATTCAATTCTTGCTGTACACTTCTTGAGGCGAAACCGGACCACCTGCTAATGAACTTAGAGATGGACTAGATGTTGCGATAGGTACTATTGGTGTT
>AF_2010_repII_A100DRAFT_1000083_pt1 | contig 14288 bp, 11 predicted proteins | sample AmaForreplIIA100_FD_9198 | JGI IMG/M metagenome (IMG submission 9198) | reverse complement strand
AGTATTGTACAGTTCCTGCCGTAGCAAATGTATGGGTAAACACAATTCCAGGAGCAATAATACCTGAATCAAACCCATTGGGAGGAGAATAACCGGATGGATTACCTTCAGTCACAGTGTGTGCTGTATTATCATGATTTGTCCACGTGACAGTTCTTCCTTTAGCGATATTTATCGGTGAAGGGTTGTAAGGTTCTTTCATGGTGGGAATTGATGCGCCTTTAATTATTGAAACTAAAGTTGTTTTGGATTGACCCAAGGTAGATGGGAGGGTCATTATGAGAAATATCACCGCGATTGCTCCCAGGACAGCACTTACTGAGCTGCTGAAATTAAGATTCAGTTTTCTTAGCACGCAATAATATATGATAACCAATTAGATAAATCTAGCTAGAGAACTATAGAACTTTAGAATCGTAATCGATGTGACGTGAGATTGACATACTGTATTCATCAGTGATAAGCTATATACGAGCGGTTGCGATTCCTTTTAGTGTCAAGATGGCGATCCCAAAATCTATCTGACGGCTTTGTGGGCATTCGCAGTTGCATCTCCGCAGAACTTATCCATATTTCCATCACAACAGCCTCATCATTACGGTCATTCTTTGAATTAAGGTAAAATATTTTTATACTTTAAGTGAAATATTTCAGCTATTAGATAAATCAAATGATTAGCTTTATATATGAAAAATTAATGCCTAATAGCATATTGCCTAATAGCATGAAGGACTGTTATGGAGAATCTATCACTTGTGGAGATACATATAGAATACCAAATGAGACAACGCGCAACCATGATCATGTAAATTTTTATCAAGCAAGTCAGACTCTCTATTGTACTGATGAGGATAAGAACAAACCTACGGAAATTCCTTCACAGATGCATCTGGTAATATGCCAAACCTGTTATTGGTGTGCAACATTTCTTAATCTTGACAAAACACCTACATTTAAATGCGCTCATTGTAATAGTATTAAATTAGATTCGATACCTGTATCTGTCAATGAAACAACCAAATTCAGGTATGATCCAGCCAGAGGTGTAACTATGGAATTCTCTATGCGAGAAGATAATATGAGATCTATGTACAAGGTTACTAATGGGTGTAATTTGGATGAATAATACCATTATAGCGTTCCCCTTAATTGTCGGCATTTTAGGTATATTACTGAGCCCTATGCCAACATTTGCTGTTTCCGCTACGACCATGACTAAGCCTACGAGTGGAGGAAGCCTTAACGTAGTATTGCAACCGTCACCTGTTCCGATCGTTAAAGGTACACAAACAAATTTTAAAGTGAATTTCGACCAGAAGGGGACAAGTACGGTACAGCCTCATATTGATTATGACGTTACAATCTCTAACGCTGCCGGCAAACAGCTATTTAATGCAGTTACCCTAGCTGGACAATCGGGTCCATCACTACACACTTCCGACGGTATAATAACAATACCTTATACATTTCAACAACCAGGTACCTACACTATCAAGGTATCAGTGTTTGGAATTCTATTCAATCCAATTAATCCTGAATTTGCGCAGTTTCAGGTTAATGTAGCGTAAATTGATATACCATACCAAAATGGGTATGGATAATAATAAAAGAAACAAGAAATCTACAATAGTCTAGAGAAGAAAGATTAAGACAAGAAAGTATCGCACACATCCCGGGCACAGGTCACGAAACTAAATTTGGAAGGCGAAATGACGGCATCATCCGAAACTTATGGCATATAACTAATGTCATAAGAGTTTGATGGGTAAGAAAAGAGAGTTTGTTTTATATCTGGAGCTCTGACCCTAATCGTATAGCTGTGTTTCAAATGAAATACTCCCTCCTCCAACAAAAACAATCTTTGAATGCAATTCAAAGAGCTCTAAGAATCGATCGCTTTTGATCATGCTCTCTTCGCCTGGTATGTTCAGCCTTGCCCGCTCCTCCAGCCCTGTTGCTATGTAATGTGGCGTCTAGCTTTAGAATTTGTTCTTCAATGAATCTCGCTCTTCCACGTTATGCAACAATTCCTGCTCTGGAGAATTGCTGTTCTCTCTCTTTTGGTACTGGTTCGGTGAAAGATTACTTGAAGCGCATCAAATCCTGCCAGTTTATTTTGCTTAAACGGCATCTCAAACTAGATCAGACACTGGGTCACGAACCTTGATAACTAAAAGGTGAACTATTCATTAAAATGTCGAACGACAACTTTTCATTAACTTCTATCTTCTTAAAGCTTCTAATGGAGAGAGACGTGACGCCTTCCAAGCTGGCATTATCCCAGCTGCCATGCTTAGTAGCAGTGAAAGAAGCCATACATGAACAAGATCGCTTGGAATAAATATAGGGTCAACATGAGGTGGAGGACCGCTACTGCCACCTCCTCCACCTGGACTTGCATGAGGTGCGATACTGCTTAGTGCATATGCCCCACCAATACCTATCAATATTCCAGATGTTGCACCTAAAAGGCCAATCAACAATGCTTCACTCAAGAAAAGTGCTAGAACAAACGTGTTCTTTGCACCAATAGCCTTCATAGTTCCAATTTCTTTTACTCTCTCATTAACTGATGTGTAAAGGGTCGTTATAATTCCTACTGCACCTACAAGTAAGGCAATAAATGCTATACCTAGTGTAAATGCTGCTGTTCCACTTTGAGTCTGCTGTCTTGTTTGTAGTATGGCACTAGGCGTAGTTACTCCAATATTATTTGCACCATACAAATCAGTAATTTCTTTTGCTACAGTATTAACATAATTAGGAGATTTGGCAGTTACCATGAATTGGTCAAACTTGTATGCTTTGTTAAACAATTTGTTACCCTCAGCTTCGTTAATATAAACAGTTTGATCGGTATACGAATCTCCAGTGGGTTGCATTATGGCACTTACTACAAACGTCTTAGTTGCTGTCGTTGGAATCCCATATCCATTAGTGCTGCTACTAGTAGCGGTGGTAGTAAGAGCTTTCGAATAAGTATATGTCCCTCTGACATATTGGTCAACTGTTAGAAATGGTGTTGGATCCCCCGGGGGATAAGCCACCGTATTTCCTACTAACATTGCAGATGGATCACCGGGTTTAATTGCAGAACCAGGAACAAGTTGCATATTGGGATGCTTTTCATATATTTTCATAGGGTTCATTGCGACAACTGAGACAGTTTGAGTATTTCCCTGAGCATTAAGTTGGAGTGTTCCTTTGTACACTGGTATAACATCTTGAACAAAGGGAAGCGATCTTATTCTCGCTAACACTTGGGAATTGAAGGTTATAGTTGGTGGTGCAGCAGGGCCAGAGAGTTTATGCTGGCCCGAGCTAACAAACATGAGATTTGGTGCCAAACTATTTATTTGTTCATTTATGAAAACAGTGTTACCAGCACTCATAGCATTAAGTGCGACCATTAAAGCGCCCCCTGCTATGACCATTAATATCGTAAGTGCCGATCTCAGCTTTCTTTCTCTAATCGCATCAACAGACAGTATCAAGATTTGTTTATAATTTTTGTTTTTCTTATGAGTTACAGAATCACATCTGAATTCGATCTTTGACTTAACTCTTTCTCCCTTCAGCAGTGGTCCATTACCATTGTTTCCAAGTGCATCTTCTCTAAGACCCATTCTTTATCACCTATTAAACCTGTGGCTCACCACTTGTCAATTAATATAATATTAATCAGATGTATTTATTATTGTATTCTAAAGTTAGGCAGGCATGAAGTAACATAACTCAAATTCTTACTACAATATACTTTGATGTTAGAAGACAGATAGCAGTATTCTCTATTTGCTTCTTTTTTGTTAAGTCTAGCTGTTAAATAATACATAGGCTGGCAATAATACTATAGATTTTATGATTTCAACGTATTGGGCATGTGACTATGATATGGACGACTACACCCCCGAAGAGCGCAACATAGCTCCCCATCCTTTTTATTTCATGCATGATAATATTGTTGCACCCATGCGTGTAGAATCCATTAGAATTGGATGCTCTCCCTACGCTTGTTACATTCAATTCTAATGGTTGCAGACTAGAAAGACATTATCCATTTGCAAAATATTGCATTTGATTGCTAGGGATATTTAAGGCATAATGAACATGTTTTTTATATGGCTATGAGTTTTGAGAGGTTGCGAAACCTAGGTAGAGCAAGCTTAATAATGATTGGAGCTGTAGCGGCCGTAGCAGGAACATTCCTCTTTATAGTGTTGACACATCATGGACCGGCAGTCTGCACAAATGCATCTTTTTGCGGCTAAACGAAATGCCTTTCCCTTAAACGACATTACCTTCAAATCATCAGTAAAATAATGCTTTTATCGAGGAAAAAGGGCTTTTCATTTCTTAGTTCAATTCCACTTATACACCGCAAAATTTATTGCAAGACTATAAGCTTAAGAAAGCAACTGCTCTCCTCCCAATTATCAATCAGTTTGCAAGGATTGGGAGCTTGGATGATAGTATATTAACATAGGTCGATGTAATTTATCATCAAAAACCGTTCTATCGCTAGCTAGGAGACGAGAACCATTTCACTAGAATCAGAGACTAGAATCAGAGATAAGGAATGAAACCAATAAGCAGGTGGAGCGTTGGGTACACTTCAAATACCGGGTGTGAGTTCATTGTTTTGGTCTTCAAGCGTAGGGGTTTACAAGACCAGATCAGACATCAATAAATAGTCAGACATTCATAATTAATATAAACGATTGAAACTAAGCTATGACTAAACATATTGTTAACAAAAACCACGTATTCGGATTGCTTACTGAATATTGTATTTACTACATTCCGAAATTGGATTTCGGATTGTTAGCCTAAAATAAAGAATAATGTCTATGATAGCGATTCTAGCTCGCACAACAACATCTCGGATGAAATGACTGCTATTAAGTCTCGGTATAGGTGTCCCAGATGTAATTCGTATAATTCCGTCGATATGGACAAAATTTTTGATGGACGCTTATTGTTTATTTGTTCGAAATGTAGTGTCTGTGCGGTAGTCCCAAAAGATGCGGGTGTTGATGGTCCTGATTCAGCATATCTTGAATTCTTGGAATTGTATGACAACGGACTCGTTACCGAAAATGATGATCTGAATGTGATAATGCGGCAGGAAAGAATCCTAAGACCGTCATCAGAAATCAAGACCTTGTTAGAAAAGACAAACGAAGGTACAACAAATAGGTTACTCAATGAAGTGATGTCCTCTAAGAAGGATTATGTTGTAGAGTTCAAGGTAATTCAAGATTCAGATTATAAACATGGAAGTCAGATTACTGACCTTCCTATTGATGACAAGATCATCTCTGCACTTTCGAGAAAAGGGATCAAGTTTGTTTATAATTTTCAGGAGGAATCAATTAAAAAAATTCTGCTTGGGATAGACACAGTTATAGTAGCACCAACAGCATCAGGTAAAACCGAAGCATTCTGTGTTCCTATACTACAAAAAATAGCGGAACGTTCGCAGCTACCTCCCTCTCTTACTAATCACACAACAGTTACAAGAAGTCAAATATTTGCTATATTTCTATATCCTACTAAAGCACTCTCAAGAGATCAGTTTCCAAAAATAAGAGAATTTGCAAAAACTCTCGGGATACGTGTTGGCATATTTGATGGAGATACCCCCTTAAATGAAAGAAATATGGTTTTATCTGATACTCCTCAGGTAATCATTACAAATTTCGATGTTCTTCATTATCATCTTTGGCACAGAACAAGATTTTCATATTTGCTTAGAACAGCTCAATTTTTGGTTATAGATGAAGCTCATACTTATACAGGTGTCTTTGGAGCAAACGTTCACTACATTGTAAAGAGACTTGAAAGGTTATGTAAGAATAAATTGCAAATANTAGCTGCTTCGGCAACATTACCAAATGCTGGTCAATTCTGTAAAACACTTCTTGGTAGAGAGCTTGAGGTAATCCAGGGAGAAGGCAGAAAGGGAAAGATTAATTTTGTGATGTTATTTCCATCATTGCAGTCCCATAGATCACTAGTTCTAGACCTAGTCAAGCGAACTACTGGAGGAGGCCATAAAACAATTGCATTTAGTAATTCCCATCTCGGATCGGAACTTTTATCGTTTTACTTATCGCGACAGGGAATAAAAATTAAGGTGCACAGAGCTGGACTTTTGCCTTCTGTACGTAAAGAAGTAGAGCAGTCTTTTAAGGAGGGCAAATTGATGGCAATTTCTGCTACACCAACTTTAGAGCTCGGAATTGATATTGGTGATGTTGATGCAATAGTGTCTGGCATCGTACCAATCAACAGACTAACACAGAGATTCGGTAGGGCTGCAAGACGTGGTCAGGAAGGATATGCTTTTTTAGCCCTAGGAAATGACCCTATTAGCCAGTATTACACCTCACATCCTGATGACTACTTTGCAGACGAAGAGCAAGTATATACTGACCCTTCAAATCCCTTCGTACAGGAATACCAAATCCTTGCGATGACTTGCGATAAACCGATTTCTAAATCTGAGTTGTATAGTCTTAGTATCAATAACACAAATGTGATTAATACTATTCAAAAACTGATTGCAGAGAATCTGATCAGACGATCAAGAGAATGCTTTCTTGTACCTAATTTTAAGAAAGCTTATGAGATATTAGACGACTACAACATCAGAGGAATCGGTAATACGGTAGATATATTATTCAATGGGAAAGTGGTCGGAGGACGCTCACTTCCTCAAGCAATTGAGGAGCTTCACGAGAATGCAATATATTTCCTGTCGGGTAAGCGTTATCAAGTGAAGAAGTTGCATTATGACGTTAATGAGGAAGCAAATCAACCATATTACGCAGAGCTTATTTCTATTCCAACTGATTATCCATATTACACGAGAGCCATGGTCGGTGAATGGCCAAATGTTATTCAAATTTACGAACGAAAAAAGGTTTTGGGAGTGGATGTAAAATACTGTTCTTTGAAAATTCGGAAAAAAATCATGGGATACACTAACATTGAAATTGGGCAGGAGGTGACACAAGGAACCAAGGTCATGTTTTCGAAACCTATTGAATTTGAATTTATTACTAAAGGATTTGTATTCAGAGCGCCAAAGCCTCTAGACACCCTCAAAGACGCAAATGATGAAGATTATGTGGAAATGAGTGGATATCATGCGTCAGAACATGTACTGATAGAAGGAAGCACTATGATAACAGGTGGAGCTTCTCAAGACATGGGGGGTGTATCTCTTGGTTCTTCGGGTGTGATTTTCATTCATGACGGCAGTATAGGTGGAAATGGAGCAAGCAAGGCTCTTTATGATAGGTTTGAAGCTTCGATAAAAAGAGCACTAAGAATACTGATGGAATGTCCATGTAAAAGCGAAAGTGGCTGTCCTCGATGTACTTACTCCTATAGATGTGGAAACAATAATGAATATTTGCATAAGAATGCAGCTATAGAAATTTTAGATAGAGCTGTTTCTGGCGAACAAACAGAAATCGATCCAGATATTCAAGCTGATCGCTCCCTAGTATAGCAACACGACAGGACTTTCTTAAATTATATAGCATTATTATTCTTATCAGGTTAATACTAGTGCAACCGGTGTAGCTGATTTCATATTAATCACGATGGAAGCAGAAGTGTTATTCTGTAGATGGTTACCGCATAAACGGTGTACTCGTGGAACTAAATTAGCAGATTTGACTAATCCTTATACCAATCTTTCCTTGCTCCTTATAGTACAATTGGAGCTTATCCGACTGCAAGTGTGAATGGCACATTGGCAACAGGAGACATTAAATCAGATATAAATGGAAGAGCAGTATTTTCACCAATAGGTCTGGTTGGGCGGATGATTGGAAAACCTGTTACAGATTTACATAACATTTTAAGAGTAAGAATGCGCACGCTACTGTCAGAACAGTAGATCATCAACGTGGAGAAATTCAAGAACAAATACTTCCAACAAGTTCCACTGTATGCTGCCTCACTACTTTGAGATTTGCTCCACCCACTACTATACCTTCACCTAATAACACACGCTATTAAGCTCCTAACTACAAACAAACGAGCAACTTTGTGATAGGTATATCCTAAGCTGCTTGCTTTAGAACTTGTCCAGTCATAACGGGGAAACTGATACCACAGTTCGAAGTTATCATCGGAAGACCGAACAGAGTCGAACATTCTTATTCATCGCCTGTCTTTTTCATTCGGCTTGATGCAAATATAATTAGTAGGGTAAAACCGCTTTATGTGTTAGACTGACAGCCTATTATTGGCATTTTTATCCTACCTTCTAATATACGCTTGCTATCATCTATTATTAAATCGACTTTTTGAGCCCCTGTGTTGGGGCTTTTGATACAAAAACTACAGGTTTTCACCCATATTAAGCAACACTTAGGCGGCCTTCCGTAAGCGTGTGTATGAAGCATTACTTATTAGATGTGGGTACCCAAACTATTTCTTCGACATATTCTTTCGCCACAGGAGTTCCGCCGAAATGCTATAGTACACAACTATTTTCCTACAAGAACTTCCGTGTTTAGGAAATTCTGAAAATCAGGATGTCTGGCTCTAGTTGTTTCCACCATTGTTTGATGGTTCCCCTTCGAAAAATATGTCTCATCCATTGTAACCACCACTACCCATTCATTATCATTAAGCACATTTCTTTTCCGCATCGAATATGCATGGGAACATATCCACAATATGTACTCTCGTGAATACTTTACTTCATTATCTAACACCTTACCAATTGCTTCACTACCAGATAACGGATTAAACGCAGGATGACCTTCAAAGTGCGCAGTCAGTTGGTCGCTGCAAAGGTAATAACTCTACAATGCTTACGATATATCAACCCTGCAGGTTCTTTATCTATGGACGGGCATAAACAAGTCAAGTGATTGAAATAGGATTTTCCTCACCTCGTTCTATGATTCCTATAGCTTTTTCTTCTTCTTTGAGTAATAAAGTTCAGTCAGTACGTCATGTAAGATTTCTTTTACCTCCTCAATTTTCAAATCGGGCTCATCTGTTCTTTCAAATGGTTTGAAACGTTTCTCGATAGATTCAGTTTGGGCTTCAAGTTCCTTTTCCATCTGTGCCNCTATAGCCTTAAGAAGAGTCAGTTGGCTTGCTGCATTTTAGTAAAGCTCTTTCCTCACCTCAGAATCTCGAGATATATGTTTAGCTGAGGTAAAGATCCCGACTAACAGGAGGTACGAACCTACAGGAATAGACAATTCTGTTATGAGGCCGTAGGAAGGAAAGACTCGATATTGTAATGGTTTCGAGAGAACTAAACTATTTAATTTGCTTCAAAAAAATTAAGAAGTACGGATAAATCCTCTTATTTTCTGTTTCATTTCTGGAGTCAAATCTTCTTCTTTTATGCCATGTACTTTCTGTACATGTTCTGCGCCATTTTTCATAACTTCCTCTTCTGTTTCACCTTTAACCACATAATCGCACTCAAATCCAGCTTCACGACAGCTTATACTTTTCATGACATAATCAGACATAATCGACCTTATAAGTGAGACGTTTCTTTACACAAGTTAACAACTTGTTAGTAACTGTGTTATCAGAAGCAGTGTAATACCATTAATAGTCCCGATTATTCCAAAGTGCAAGAATTGTCTTTGTTGTACCTGCGTCAGTTCGAAAAATCCATATGCGCTGGCACTATTGCGTGGAATAATTAACAATAACCATATTATCACAGAAATCCGTATTCGCTATAATCAATATATATTTTGTATTTGATAACATAGATGGAAATAAAGATGGCTGATGCAATGCAATGGGATAAAGTAATGGGTAAGAAAGTTAGATCAATCGATGGGGAAGATATAGGAAAGGTTGAAAATGTTAATCCCGATTCTATCGAAGTTAAAGATGGGCTAATCGCAAAAAGGCATTATTATATTCCTAAAGATTCAATTCAAGGATTTGAAGGTGATGATAATTTGATAACGACTATGACAAAAAAAGATATCCACGACAAATTCTCAGCTGATAATCCTGTTGCTGATTTATGGAAAGCTCCTAAGGATTAGTAGAAATCATGTCATTATGAGATTCCATGATATTGATATTATGATCGGCAACTAACCCATTTTTGTAATAGGACGTGGATAATGGCGTATTACATTATAAATAATTTAAATACGTATAATGTGTATGTAGCGTGACCATTTGGATAATGCGCTACGCTTTTTAAGAAATTTCCCGTTAGAAAAGTAAGAAATGTCCTCCGCTGCGGCTGGATTCGCGGCAAGCGCGTTTGTCGCTAGGTATATGTTTTTTCAGTTCGGGGGCCTAGGATACAAAGCGGTTACGCAAGCGCTTATTGATTGTGTGACGAACCCTTTATTTTTTCAGTGAATACATTAGTAATACCGAGTTGCTGCCGCTTCATAAAGCGTCTGAATTATTGTTCTACATCTTCGATTACATTAACTTCTGGTCTTTTCAACATCCCAGATGTAGGTAGATTTGGATTCTGTTTGACCAACTCCTGGAGGTCATACCAATAACGGAGCTCGATTCGTCTAGATATCTGGGGCAACAGGCTTACATACCTCCTACCTGGCTACTCACGGGCTTGAGACGTAGAACCCACAACCCAGGCATTAAATATTGCCCTATTAGTACTGTAAAAGCCGTTACCAAGAATCCTGCTCTATCGTTCTACACTTTGAAATACTCTTTGAGAAAGAAATGTCGTTAATCTTTTTATCTCATATAAATTGTGATATTATGGCCACATCAGTTGTGTACATATGTGATTTGAGGTTTCGTGTCCACCCTCCAATCTTCTACTGTAGGCTCCGATGTCTGTCGAAGGTGGCATAAGATGTCAAATGATAATGACCATGTATGTATTTGAGTCTGTTTTGTTTCTTGATCTGTTGATTGGATTATTGCTAGAAATATTTGGACCGGTTGTCGTGGTTCTAAGTGTGCCTTCCTCCACCACCTAAAGTTTGATAATAACAATTATCCGTCTTTTCTATACTTGGTGAGTGTGTGTGCGATGAACAATTGTAGAATTTGTGCGATGGTGGTTCGGTGTATGTAAATCCACCAATCGGAGAAGTTAAGAGTTCTAAACACAGACAAAATGTCGAAAAACTAATACGAGGTAATAAAACGGATATCGTAGGCTCTTCCCACATAGTTCTGGAAACTGAAAAAATGCAAGAATGAAAGAAAACTTCATAAAAATTGGGAAACACTTTATGAAGTTTGCTCTAGTATATGCGATTATTTTAGCGAATATAATCACACCCACCCTACAAAGCGCCAAGTGGGATACAACTACTCTAACGAATGGTGTTTCCGTGGTTACTGGTACTGGTATTTAGTATTCCGTCGGCAGTAGGAACAGTATCTGGTGTGGGCAAACTCTCAAGTAACGACGAAACCTAGTTGTCCAGTCTTACAATGATAATAATTTTCGATACATTTTATCTACCGCCGATTTATCATCATTAGGATTTAACCCTATCTTCCAGCTGGAACGCATCGGGTCTATCACCACTAATAGCTATACGTGTATAATGTGCATAGTAGGTACAATATGGCACAAGGAAAAACAATTCTATACTAATTTCATCATATGCAGATATGCAGACCATTATCCATGAAATAATATTGCTACGGGGATTTTGAAGATCTGCTGTAATCAATAGTGTCATAGATTAATAGTTGATAAATAGCCGCGCAGGTAGATGTAGGTTGAAAGGGGGTAAACAAACGGGAGAGCCCCTTCCAACTTGGAATGGTTGTTTTGGGTGTTGCTGTAGTAATAGTGTGGATATACTATTTATAATAGCTGCGAAGACAAGTCTCATCAAACATAGAAACCGGTTTATAAAACCTCTATACTAAACTGGTCTCAATAACGAGCAATTAGTGGATGTTTTGTTTATACAGATTCACATACTTATCTTATCAATATGGACTATTCCATCAATATAAAAAGCGCCATACACCAGCAGCAACAGAATCTGCGAATTATTGTTTCTATGAAACTATTCCAAGTCTAACGCTGATAATAACGCTTGCTAGTGTAGACTTGAAATATAACACGAAGGCCAAGGATATGATATGAAGGAAACTACAAGATTATTCCATGCAATGCTCATGAATATTGAATTGTTGTTCGCTGTCTCAGGTTAATTTAGAAATAACTTATGAATATTTTCTTTGCTTACGTAAAGTTTGTAGATTTCAGCCTCCTTTAGTATAAAGATTTGATCGTGCATTTCGAACAGTTCAATCAGGCCTTTTATTTCTGAATTTAATAAATCATCAGTCTTGTATGCACAGTACATTAAGCCGGCTATTCTATTGTCGTCATAAGATTTCTCTATATCCAGAGCGTGTTTTAGCGAAGATTTTTTCACATCATTCATTAGAAAATCCAAGCAGCATACTTGTTTGTTAGAGGCATTCTTAACAACATTTTCTATCACTCTGCTACAATATTTCATGATATTTTTCGGGCTTTGAAGTTGTAATTGTTGTTCTTCTTTAGATTGTTGAGAGGAGTAGTAGTATGGCTTAACCGTACCATCATACCACTTAAGTTTAGCTAGAAGTGAGATAGGAGGGCTATGGGGAGGTCCGAAGAAGCATTTGAACAAGTCACCTTCTTTGGCAAGCCTGTCCATGGACTTTAACACTCGCATTATAGATTCATCATCTGAGTAGATTATCAGATCATGTTTTCTAGGTACTTCTGATTGCTGCTTTTTTAACCACTTATCTACCGCATCCTTTACTATCGAATTTATTGAAACTCCTCTTTGATTTGCTATCTTTCCTAGCTGCTGATGAACTTGATCATCAAATCCTCTAATAATCAGAGTATGTTCCAACAATATACCAATCCTTCGACGATTATATATAACTAATGCTATCAGGATAGCAGAATACGTTTATATATTGCTATCATGCTATCATATCTCATGGGTAATATAGGCCGTGAAAAGCATGTGAACTATATTGGCGAAAATCTAGCGCGAAGTCCGATAAAAGATAGTGATGTCTATGATCTGTTGCTAAAAATACCTGCAGGGAATGTTTCCACATATGGGGATCTCGCAAAAGCACTTGGAAATCCTTTAGCCTCAAGACAAGTAGGGAGAATACTTGGTAGAAATCCGAACCCAATTAAAGTGCCATGTCACAGGGTAGTGATGTCAAATGGCAAAATCGGCGGATATGCCCAGGGTAGTGATAGGAAGAGACAGCTACTCGAAAACGAAGGAGTAGCCTTCTCTGATGAAAAAGTCATCGATTTTAATAAGGTTAGAGTCTGCCCTCAAAAATAATAGAACTACTACCCGAGTATTAATTACGGTTGTACACATGCTCACACAATTTTTTTATATAACGTTTACTGATAGTTAACTACCCCTTTAGTGTATATACAGGCATTAATTCTCTTAGTATGTTTATGTCAGAACCGCGATCTGCTTCAGAAAATTAAGCCTAGCATCAAATAGACTTTTTTTACAAAATTGGATAAAATCATTATATTTCCTATTTCTTTCTGAAAGATGTTTTAGTTAGTCGTCAACCGGATTGAAAAATTTTCATGAATATTAATGGGTGGAGCTAAGCAAAAAATCGTAGTTCGTATGGAATATCTGTCGGAATTTTCGGCTCATTGCAATTCGGGCAAGTCATTAGAATATGTTAAATATGATTGCTGTGAATTGAAACGACAATACTATGGCAGTAATCATTAACATCAATGGGAACAGGAGCGGTGAAGGATTCCTCATCGCTCCAGTTGGCGGTAAGACGTTTCCGGTTCCTGTCGGGCTAAGTACCAATGATGGAACTTCTATCGACGTATCACTTCAAGTAACAGGTGGAGCCAATGTTGTTTTTGATCAGACTGATATTACAATAACACCAGTCGAGACGTTTGTGAACATCCACGCAACTTCCGCTAGCAATTCTAGAAACGATACTATATTACAAGTTATGGTAGGCGGCGTTGTGAATGCAAGTTTTAATCTCACAGCAATTACAAGTCCTCAAATTTGGTTCAAAGGCCGCTTTCTAGCGCGGTTCGCAACGGACGGAGATTTCTACAACGAAAAGCGTGGTACTTCAGCTGGTTGGAACTTCGCACTCGAAGGAGAACCGGACTTCGTTCCGGCTGACTCAGTACCCACAAACATTAACAAGCCAGTCGGTCGAGAAGTGCGCTTCAACAACCCGGTTCCGCTGAGAACACATGTAGCACCCATCGGAGTTAACGTCAGCTCGAT
>AF_2010_repII_A100DRAFT_1000082_pt1 | contig 14376 bp, 11 predicted proteins | sample AmaForreplIIA100_FD_9198 | JGI IMG/M metagenome (IMG submission 9198) | reverse complement strand
ACTATGCCGCTTTAGGACCTGGTAGCGTAAATATATTTCGCGATATGTGGGATCAAAAGGAAGTAGAAACGAAATTAAGAACAGAGACCGACAACAACAAAAAAGGTGCCCCCAAACTACAAACTGAAAATTCAAACTCAGAAAAGTTATGGGAAGCTCCGAACGAAAATACTTTAAAGAAAGAACTACATCAAGTCAAGAGTTTTGGAGATGTCGAGTACTGTTATCTGCTTCTAAGTAATTCCACATTTCCCCCAGTATCCCTTCTCTAATGACTTTAGAATCTTTTACCTCAAAGGAGGAGAGCATAATCTGTAATCCCATAATAGTGATATAATAATAATAATAATTGATACTATCCTTATTCGGTTGCTGCATACCTTGAATTTTCGCTTGTTCATATTCGGTGCTAGTGAACGAGTTAAACTTGCTAATTCGTCTACGGATATTTTGAGTTCGCTGTCAAATACACACCGAAATTAAAAAAATTGATAGTAACAAAAGTAAAAACATACCGACTTAAGAGGACGACCTACTATTATCTTTGGCTTGTTGTGCAGCAGAATACCATGGAGAATAACCAAGAAAATAGAAAGCAGGATGAAGTGATAGACCCATCACCTTCTCTGGCCTTACTTTCAATATTACTCTTTTATTTTTTGGTTGTCTGTAATAGTATTTACCCACACCGAGATATTTTTTCGCAAGTTTTTTAAGATGTTCATCAGCACCGTCTGTTACATGCTCTATGACTTTCCCCTTAATCGAAACCATGTTATATGGATTGTATTGTTCAACTACAGAAATTGCAATTGTTGGATTCATTAATATGTGCTTGTACTTCGCAGTTACTACGGAAGTGTTGATTAGAATTGTACCATTTTCGATATCAGCCCAAACCGGGGTGATATGTGGCGACCCATCGCTGGACAAGGTAGAAACAAAAGCCAAATTTCTACCTTTAAAGATCTTGGTCATATCTTCTTGGGAAAGTGTAGTAGCTCCTGCCGATTCATCTATTTCTCCACGGTCTCCGTATGATGGGGATTGTAGTAATGATTGCGGTGATAAATCACTTATTTCTACTGGTTGTGTGATAATGTTATCATTTTTATCTTCCTTATTCTGCATTTACTGCTTCCAGTGTGTTAGATATGCCAACAGTTATAAAAGATTATTATTTTCGCAACTAGCTAAAACAGATATAGAAATTTTCAATCTTCAATAAGCAACTCTAATGCTTTATGGCCATTTCACTAGAAACAACTCATTTCTTTATGTTATTCTTTGTCCTTCTTAATCTCTTTCCTTCTTTATTTGTGAACCCAAATTATAGAACAAGTTCCTGATCCCTTTAATCGCCTTGTGCGCTTCATGTCCTTTAATGAGCACAAAAGCAAATGCTACTGAGATCCCTGATAGCAATACTGAGGTAAGAAACACCAGATTATAGGATCTGAGAGTGGGATACGAGCCTTGAACGCCCACTATAGTACTATGAGTCTCCATATACACTCCAGCTACAGCTGGACCAGTCGCCATTCCAATGAACAGTAGTAAAGCCGCTACTGCTGTTGAAATCCCAATGAACTCTTTTGGAGATTCAGATACAACTATGTTCCAAGTTGAAGTGACCGCCAGCGATAGGCCTGTTGCAATTATGGCCAAGTTTGCAGATATTGCAAATTCTGTTGAATGAAATGCTAATAGTCCAACTGATCCCATTAGGCTAATTAGGCCACCAATTATGATAGGCCTTTTGTTTCCTATTTTATTTATTATAAATGGCGTCGTACTTGCAAGGATCAGGAACATTATCATGAAAGGTAGCTGAACGTTGGCGGCATCAACTGCATTCCCTCCAAATCCCAGTGGGGCTGGACTTCTGACCAGCTGTACTATTGATGGATAGGCCATGAACATGGTAATCCCTATAGCCATAAGTATGAGGTACGACGGTAGAAGAGTCCTATCTCTTAACAGTCTGAAGTCTAGTAGCGGCGAGTTGCTTCTTCTCTCTATGATTACAAAGACAGACAATGAAATTATCGATACCAAGAACGCAGCTGAGACATTCTGTAAATTTGAGATTCCACCTGTTTGCAATAGTGTCAAACCCAGTATGAACGCTGCAGTAGTCGCTGAAAGCGCACCTGCCCCTTTGATATCGATGGGAGGCCGCGACCGGTGTAACGACCGTAGTTTGTGATCGTTGTTGTGGTTGTCATTATAGTAGTTACTTTCTCTAGATTCCTCAGCAGGCAAATGTGATGGTGGCAGTCGTTCTACTTTGTTCTCTTTAACGAATTTAGCAATCATTACGGTCACAAAGGCAGCCGTAGGTGCTATGAAGAAGAATGTTGAATGCCACCCAACATTATGGATTATGCTAGCACCTGCCAATAGGCCAATAACTGATCCGGCAGAGTATGCAGACCCAAATACGCCAACGGCAACAGCGAGCTTCGCTGGGGGGAAGGTATCTCTGAGTAGGCTAAAGGCTGCAGGGACTGCTGCTAAACCAACACCCTGGATTATCCTTATCATTAGCAGAAATGAAATGGTATTTGCAAATCCTCCAGCTGCTGTCGCAGTAACGTAAATGACAAGTAATGTGAGCAATATTTTCTTTTTTCCATATATATCAGACAACTTACCGGCTATTGGAGTCATGACTGCAGCTACAATCATGTATCCGCTGAATATCCATGCAGCCAGTGCAAAAGGTACTCTAAAGTCTTTCATGATCTCCGGAATAGCCGGTAACAACATTGTCTCAGAGAAAAAAACTACCAAAAGCGTACTACTAAGTATGCCCAGAGTTAACCATGCTTGACGGGTAACTGAAATAGATTTACTATCTTCTTTTGTTTTGAGCATTAAAATAGTAGGTGCATATGCACTCTTATAAGTGTATCTACACCCAACCCCTGAACGATAGAAATGCTTTGAAATCAATGTGTTGGGAGTGATCAATAACAAGATACTTGGGTATTGCGCTAGTTTGTTGGAATGGATTGGATCAGTTTAGACGTTACTGATGATAAATGTTGTTTCTCTCCGATCGGTATACGTTCGTAAAGACTCGACAGTACTGCTAATACTGCTAAATACTGCTAATGTATTTTATTTAATATTTCCTCCCCTAAGTAATTAACATATAAAAGTGCAAGTAATTTTCATTCTTGGTGTAACGTTTTATTCTTTTAGCTTTTCTTGGTGCTTTAGAAATTTTTATCGTCTTGATTGGTTAATTGGTCTGTTACCTTCAGAAACTCACCTAAACTTTGCATTAATTCTTGCCACGAACTTTCACCCATTTTTTGCTTTACTTTGTGTTGGACTTCGTTCCAGAGAGGAATGGCTCTGGCTATAGCGCCACGTCCTTTTTGAGTAGCCGCCACATTTCTCGTTCGATGATCTGTTCCTTCTGAAATCTTGATCGATCCCTCTCTTTCCAAGATAGCGAGATTTCTGGTTAGTGTGGTTCTGTCCGTCCCCATCTTGGCAGCAAGATCTGAGATTCGTATGGAGTCACTCTGGGATATGACATGCAGCAAGTTAAACTGGGTAGATTGCAGCCCGCTCGACTTGACCGCATTATCATAAAGTATTGTTACTGCTCTGGCTGCTTTGCGCAGTTCACCACAAGTGCACATATCTTCAGACATCCTTTGTTCTAACTTTGAGTCAATATTTTGTTTCTTCAATCCAGACTAGGTTGATATGCACATATCTATAATAAAAGTTTACTGCAAATAGTCGTATAGAACTTACGATATTCCTCTAAGCTTCTCGTCTTTCTAGGTTGACGGAGATCGTGTTTCGTTTCGTGGATTCTCGCACAACCCAACTTCTATGGTAACAGGTGGTAGCAGCTGAAAACAGGTGGTAACATCATGGTAACACGCTTTAAGATAGTGGTAACAATATAGGAAACATATCGGCAGCCAGCTGGTAAGATGGTGATAACAATCTCGTAACAGATGGAAAGAGTAAAGGCTGTGTCCATGAAACTGCCGCATATAAGCTTTCTATAATGATTGCAACAGGAATAGGAGCACCTAACTTTAGTGAAGGACTTGCAATAGGTCAATCATTTATATCTGGGGCAATGATGGCGGCGATAATGCCGTGCTTAGTTTTAGAGAGATTGTACTTATTTCAAATGCAACATTACTTAATACAAATGCAACACGTAATCTGTCTTTTCTCAGCAATACAATAGCTATGTTTACCTATACAAGTAACAAAAAATGGTATCTATACAATTAAGGCATGAGATGGATGCATAGATAGATAAGACAATAGATAATAATCCTCTAGTCTTTTCTTTATCGATTAGTGCAAAATACGTTAAAGACAAAATGCATTCTGATTTAAGATTCTAGAGCTTTTCTATCACTTGAAACATTTGAGGGCAAACCTGGAAAGGGAGCGGAAAGCAGAAATTACAACTCAAATTTCCTTTGGGTACACTATTGGTGCCTTTGGGCCAGCCGATAATATTATTCAGTTGACAGTTGAAAGTACATGTTTATAAGACAATAAGGAGGTTAGAATTTGCTCATGTCTGTTAAAGATATGCAAAAACTCATGTCTGCGGCTGCTATGTCGGAGAAAGAGATACAAGATTTTCTTTCAAGTCCTCGAATAGCCAGATTGGCAACAATTCAGAATGGAAAGCCACACCTAGTTCCAGTGTGGTATTTTTATGATGGAAAAAATATTATAATTTCAACTCCGAAGGGAACCAAGAAAATCAAGAATCTGCAAAGTAATCCAAATGTTTCCATTATTATAGATATCGTTGATGGAAAAGTTGAAGACGTTTCATATGCAACTAAAGCCAAGGCTGTAATAATTGAAGGCATAGCAGAGCTGCGAGATGACATAGACAACTCATTTGTAAAAAGGACTTACGAAAGGTACATCGGTAAGAAAGCACTTAATGATCCTTTGGTTCAATTCAGTGTAAACCTTCCGAGATATATGATAGTAATCAAACCAACAAGAATAATCTCCTGGGACTTTACTAGAGGCCAGGCAAGCGTTCAGTCGGATTGAGAATTAAGCATATGCATTTCAAAAGATAATTCGTAATGTTGAGTAATAGGACTCAGTTCCCTACATGATCATAATCCCAAGTCTGTTACTATAACGATTAGCGATTTGAATCCACATTTTTTATATTTATGCTAATAGTCATAAATATGCAAATAATGCGGAATGGAAATCTGTGGTATCCACATTTCTAGACTTAGGTGAACTAATTGGAACCCACAAGACTTTTTTACTCCCATCAAGTATTTTTATTATGAGCCGTTCCGCAAAAGAATGGTCTGGTTCACAGCATGCTCTAGAATATTTAAATATGGCAGAAAAACTTCCACATCGAACTGAAGGAGAGCGCGTTATGATAGATCTCCTACCTGGAAATACCAAGCGGGTTCTGGATTTGGGGACAGGAGATGGGAGGCTAGTTAGGCTTATTAAGGCTAATCAGCCAGACATAGAAGCGGTAGCGCTAGATGTATCTCCAACAATGCTAAAATCAGCAAGAGATCATTTTGCTAATGACGCGAGTGTTAGGATTACTGAACATGACCTCAGTCAACCATTGCCGGATTTGGGTTACTTTGATGCTATTGTATCAAGTTTTGCTATCCATCATCTTAAACATGAACGTAAACGTGAACTTTATGAGGAAATTTATGATATCCTCAACCCAACTGGAGTATTTTGTAACTTAGAGCATGTTGCGTCTCCCTCTGTTGAATTGCATGTCAGGTTCCTCAATGCAATTGGATATACTCCAGAAAAAGAAGACAGAGCTAACAGATTATTATCCATGGAAACGCAGTTGGGTTGGTTTAGAGATATTGGATTTGTAGAAGTAGATTGTTATTGGAAATGGCTTGAGATGGCTTTACTAATAGGATACAAAGCATGAAGTGCCAATACATTATTTCGAAAAATGCCTGACACTGCTAATTTGATATGTTATTCTAATGAAAATATCTAGAAAGTTTGGAGTATACTATGCTTACCATCCTTACCATCCTTACCGAAATAAAACTTGAAGCCAGTATAAGTAAAATTTAGATCATCTAGAAGAATTGAATTGAATGGCAATGGGAATTAAATAACTATGTCTGAAATCGGAACCCAAGGCATGAAAAAACGAATAAAGAGATAATAATATCTAAGTGCTCGAAAATAGTATAAACAAAGTGATTGACTCGATAAATACTGACTATCAAACGTAACCAATTTGCAATTCATTCTAGAAATGGTATTGTGTAATCAATTAAACCCCGAGCAGAAGGTAAGTTTCCTAGACATAGGCGTTTTTTTAGATCATAACCCTTTAATCCAAGGTGGGCATTAGGAACTCTAGAATCCTAGAGATTTTCGCTTTATTCCTGGAAGTCCTTTCGAAGACGAAACGTCTGTAGGGTTCTAATATATAAAAATCTTTGGTTTGTTTCTTTTGGAATTTAAAGACTATACAATACTATAGACTTCATTATCCTTATCAGTTGCAATTTATTTCAATGAACTGATGTCTATCCTTGGTTCAAAATTGTATTGTCGCAGCCCTGAATGAACATATCAAGTCATAAAATATATATTTCTCTCGGCCATAAAATGAGTATTTCTCAAGGAATATAATTAATAATAGTGAAGGTTGTAGACAATACTTACTGAATTAATTGGCCTTAAAATAATAATAATAACAATGAAACCAGCGTATCCTAAGTAACCAGCTTGCCAAGTCACGTAAGCGAGGTATGCAAGGATGAAAATGCTAAACATTATCATCGCAACAACTGACGGAAGGCAGGCCTTAGCATACCTGTCTCATATATGAATCCAAATGGCGACAAAACATATAGGAAAGGTACCCCACATAGCTCACATGGGCTGAATGTAAAGGAGAGGAAAATCTTCTGACGAGTGTTAGATGACCCTGTCACCTAACCTTAATCAAACAGTAAGACTAAACGGATGGAATGCCCCACGTTAGGCTTATTCATTATCTTCGCTTTCGAGTTCACAATCGTATTTCCTAGTCCATTGAGAGTACCGCCAATGACATTGGTTTGCCTGGTGGCGTTGGTGTCTACAAAGCAATAAAAAGGTCTGCAACAGTATATCATGCCAGTGGCTGCTGTCTTCTTTCAATTTCCTGCAATCTCGTTGATAGTGCCGCAAGTTGATCTGATAAATCGGATATAGGATCATCCTTTAATCTGTCATGATTTCTTAGGGATTGGTTTATTTCCTCTAGTTCTTCTACCTTACTTTGTATATCTGCAGCGTGTCTTTCTAATTGAGGGATATTGAGAAGTGTCAAAGTGGGTTCAATCTTGCGAAAGNTCTCAGCCTTCTCTGAATCTTTCTTTGTTCAATATGTAGGACCAGAATTGTCCTAGGACCCATTCAGATGGCCAACAAACTTAATTATCATCTATAAGCAATAAAGCTATACCAATCGTGTTAGTTTATGGAAAATAATAGCAAAGTTGCAATAGTAACTGGAGCAAGTAGTGGCATAGGATATGCTGTTTCATTAGCCTTATCAAAGGGAGGTATGAGAGTAGCAGTTGGAGCAAGACGATTAGATAAATTACAAAAGCTAGAAAACGATATCATCAAAAATAGAGATGAAGTGAGAATGAAAGGAGATGAAGAAATATTTATGCAGAAAAAACTAGATGTTACAAGCAAATTAGATTGTGATTCATTTGTTGAAACGGTAATTAGAAAATGGGGAAGAATTGATATCCTAGTTAACAATGCTGGTTTAATGCCTCTAAGTTATTTTAAGAATTGCAAAGTAAAAGAATGGGAACAGATGATTGATGTAAATATTAAAGGAGTCCTCTACTGTACTTCTGCAGTGATTCCATATATGATAGATAAGAAATCAGGACAAATAGTTAACATCTCATCTGTTGCAGGAAGAATTGTATTTCCAGGAGGAAGTATTTATTGTGCAACTAAACATGCTATTACAGCTTTAAGTGAAGGATTAAGAAAAGAGCTAAGCCCTGAATATAACATACGAGTCACATGCATTGAACCAGGAGCTGTTGAAACAGAATTACTAGAAACAATAACAGATGAATCTATGTCTAAATTTATAGAAGGTTCAAAGAATATGGAAAGACTGCAATCAGCGGACATATCAAGTGCGATCCTGTATGCAGTACAAGCACCAAATCATGTAAATGTCAATGAGATATTAATAAGGCCAACAGCACAAGAGAGATGATAATAAGTCAATAATAAGTCAGTAATGTGCAATTGTAATACATATATCATTTAAGAAACCAAGCTAGAAGGACGTCTTTTGTAGTTATATAAACTAATCTCAAATTATATTGACTATTGCTAGTATATCTGTTGTAGCCGGCAAAATGACAAGGAAAAAGATACAAGGAATAATAGACTTTGTAATGCCAGGCGAAGTCAAGGACATTTCTGAAGATTTCACAATTAAGTTCATGGAATGTGGTGGAGATGATATTGGCGGTGGTATAATCTCATTTAGGAACAAAACAATTACACTAAAAATCAATGTAGATGATAAATATCCTTACCATGAAGCACAGGACATTAAAGAATTCAAAGAAAATAACCCCGGTTTGTATCGGCTAGAAATGAAGAGATTTGAAAAGATAACAGGAGCAAAATATGATAAAGATTATATCCATGTTCTATATCTTTCAAGAATCGAAGCCTTGGTATTTGCTGCAGCCCATGAATTCTTTCACTTGTCTCAAGCAATTAACGATGAAGATATATCAAATAAACATGCAGATATGTATGCATTATCTAAATTAAGAGAATGGAGAAGATTGCATAATAAACCAGTGTATCAAGATCCATTGGTATTACCTGTCTGAATTAAAGATTAGGAATAGAAACCCCAGGAGATGGATATAAACAACTAGTTAGCTTTTTCGAGATATTCAGGCTCGTTGACAAATTTGGACAGTCTTACTCTAGCTAGAGTCCTTCCTGATTCTGTTGCCATACCTGATTCTGCAAATAATTTAAAATCGCTTTTAATTATTTCTTCGAAGCTTTCTGTTCCTAGTCACTTCAAACAACAGCAAGAGGAGTTGTAAAACTGGAAGTGAAATTGAAAAAGTGGGCGCGATTTTAAAGCAGAAAAATATCGATATACAAACCGTAGAAGGGTACAATTATTTGGAGGATTTTCGTTCCATATCTCAGTGTAGTTGTTGGTGCGTGTCTCTTGCATTCAAGGTGCCACAACGACCAAAGTATCTGTAGAACTCGAAAGACACCAATTGGTCACTGCGACATAGCAGCCAATTGTGAGATACCTACAGTAGTATAACAGCAATAGGATGGGATGGTAAAGTGATTGAAAAGGTATTTGCTGAAGAACGAAGTATCGATTTTAAATTTTAGATAACAATCCTCTAGTTCAGAAGAATTCTTATCCATTTACGAGCAGTGGCACGAGCATCTGTTGGAGTATCTGCTCAATTGTATCTTTAATAGTCTCTCCACGCGGCTAGAACTAGCAAAAAGGTCGAATGTATGTCGGAAATACATATAGATACTTTCCAATAAGTAGGTAATGATGATAAAAGAATCAAACGTGACGGTTATGGTATCTGACCTGAATAGAGCGGTTGAATTCTATACGAATACACTAGGTCTAAAATTGGTGAATCGGATTCAAGACCACTGGGCAGAAATCGTGGCGCCTGGATTGACCATTGGATTGCATCCCTCTGGTCCACATGGACCTAATCCCGGGAATTCAGAAAGTTTAGCAATAGGATTTACAGTTGATAATCTCAACAGTGATATGACTGCTTTTAAGAATAAGGGCATTGTTTTCTCTCCGAATATCATAGAAGATGGGCCAGTTAGGATCGCTTTCTTTAAGGATCCGGATAAAAATCCTCTTTACCTTTGCGAGATTACAAATTCAGAACCATAATCATGATTGGCAAGTTATCATTACGTTATTGCATTATTTCGAATAGTAAGTGAAATGGATATGGAAGAATATAGAAAGGAAACTTTCAGGAATTTGTTGGATAATTCAGACAGAAAGAAATTTGATCAAATGCTTTCGGTTTACCAGTATAACTTTGTTGATTTCTTACGTTGCAAAACCAGCAATAGTATAGTTTTTAACCCTTTAAGCAAATGAAAGTCTGATCATAAAATCCAACTCTGGTCCCATCTTTATATCACTAATTGTGCCAAAACCAGTACCAAATATTACTGCCGATAGTTGGCTGTCATTGTCTGCTCCAAACCAGATAATCCAGCCTCTGGTTTCCTTAAAATAGGTTACCAGTATTGTAATCGCATACTGTGACCGTAAGAAAGTACCAGAACTATTCAATCCAACCAATAATAATAGCAGCTTTAGCTGATAATACTACTCTAGGTGGACTAAGGGCCCAGTAGACAATAAATGGCTAAATATAACATATACACAAAAGTGGTAGAAGAATTAGGATTGTCAAAGAGCACAATTGGGGAGATTGAATGAGCTTTGTTAATACTAATCCAGAAAGAACAACAACAAAAGTAATTCATGGGACTACCAATGTAGTAAATGCAGAAGTAGCTTTTTTCTCTAAAACAAAGGATAAAGCTGACAGTTATATGAACTACACACGACCCCCTTTAGCTGTTGGCCTTGAGCCAATAAAAAGAGCCTTTCTAGATGCTAAAAATAGAGGAGTGCGTTTGAGATATATTAGCGAGATTACTAAAGATAATCTATCTTATTGTAAAGAACTAATGCAGATAGTTCATGAACTGCGCCATCTAGATGGTATTAAAGGAAACTTTATGGTAAGTGAAAGTGAATATTTAGGTCCTTTAATTTTATTCGAATATGGAAAAATAGCTCCTCAGGCAATCTACAGCAACATCAAGGAAATTGTAGAGCACCAACGATATTTATTTGACAATTTGTGGGACAAGGCAATACCTGCACAAGAAAGGATGAAAGAGATTGAGGAAGGGAGAATAGTACGCTATGAAACTAAAGTATTAAGAAGTCAAGATGAAATCACTAATAAAATAAATGAGATGCTTCAAACCTCTGATGAACTATTAGTTTGTTCAAGTTCTGGTGGTTTGCAGTTAGGGTATGATAAATTCCTAAGTTTAGGTAAAGAGATATCGGCTAAATCTAGAAGAGGAGAGCATAAGGGCATTAGATTGGTGACTACATCAATAGAAAGAAATAGCATAGAACTACTAAGAATTCTTTTGGAGCTGGGAATTCAGATAAGAGACATCAAAAATATCCCACCCATGAATTTTTCTGTTACAGGCAAAGAGGTCTATGCCACGATAGATAAGATGGAAGGTGGACGCATGGTTCAAAGTATTTTAGCAAGTAACGAACCTAATTATGTTAATCACTTTCGTTCTATTTTTGAAGAGTTATGGAAAAGTGGAATCGATGCTAAAGTTAGGATAGCTGACATAGAACAAGGTATAGATTTTGGGGAGGTGGAAGTTATTCCGAATGCATCTAATGCACGAGAACGATATTTACAAATGTTAAACGCTGCCACAGAAGAAATACTACTCTTATTTCCTACTGTTAACGCATTCATAAGACAAGAAAAGATAGTGAAAGGCTCGCTATCGCTGTCTAAATCGAAGACCTTGCAAAAGAGCATCAAATTTAGAATTCTCATGCCTTTCAACCAACGAATTGAATCAAAGATACGGAATTTTAAACACAGTTTCTCTAAAAACGTCAAGATTGAAGTTAGATACATTGAATCAGTAATGCTCGCTACTCGGGCAACAATCCTTGTTACGGATAAAGAGAAATCTATGGTAATGGAAATAAAAGATGATTCAAAAAAGACCTTTGATGAAGCAATAGGACTATCAACTTATTCCAATAGCAGAGCAGGAGTTTTATCATATGTATCTATATTTGAGAATTTATGGAAACAAATTAAACTTTATGAAAATATCAAGAAATCTCATAAACAATTAATGACGCATAATAGAATGCAACAAGAATTCATCAATATTGCGGCACACGAGTTACGAACACCCATACAACCCATATTAGGGCTAACAGAAATTATACGTTCCAAGACGTCAGACAGTAAACAGCAACAATTGCTAGATATAACTATAAGAAATGCAAAGCGCCTAGGCAAACTTTCAGCTGAGATCTTGGATGTTACAAAGCTTGAAAGCCATACCTTTGACCTGAAGAAAGAAGTATTCAATCTCAATGACATCATAGTTAATGCTGTAGATGATGTAGTGCTGAGCAAGGAGTTTAGTGGCAAAAGTATTCAGCTATCGTATGAGCCTTGTGATGTTTTATTGAATGCAGACAAAGCTAGGATAGCTGAAGTAATTTCAAATTTATTGGGTAATGCTATCAATTTTACCCCAGATGGTAAAATAATAATTAGTGTAGAAAGACAAAACTACAAGGCTAATAATAGTAATACCGAAAGGTTGGTCATTGTCAGTGTAAAGGATACTGGTCAAGGAATTGACGTCAGTATGTTGCCAAGGTTATTCACAAAATTCGCATCAAAATCTTATCAAGGAACAGGACTGGGATTATTTATTTCGAAGGGTATCATAGAAGCTCACCGTGGCAAGATATGGGGAGAAAATAATGATAATGGTATAGGAGCAACTTTTTCTTTCAGTTTGCCAGCAATGTAGTATATCCTAACGTGATTGGCTATTAGAGAAAGCATTATGCAAAACTATTGGAATCATCGACAGAAGTAATACCTTATTCCTATTTCTGAAAAATGTAGGAAGGAATCATGTAGTCCAAGACTTCTGCGATATCTTGAGCTTTTAATCTCATACCTTGCCAGCATTTAATCCAATTCTGACTTGATTCGCTCAACCAAATACTCTATCGTAACTGGTTTTCTGATAAAGCATCCTAAACTTATCGATGGATAAATCTCTCTAAATGCTTCACGATTTATTTCTCCTGAAGACATAAAGCAGACCCTAACATTAATATCGAATTGCAGTATCTTTTCACAGAGTTGAAACCCATTCATATGTGGCAAATTAATGTCTATAAACAAAAGATCATAAAAATTAGATTCAAATTCTGAGAGAGCCTCTAAAGGATCGTTATATGTATAAACTTCGATTCTTTTCCTATCATTAGAATTATAGTAGCTATTCTCAATTCCCACTTTAAACGTTGTTGTAACGTCTGGTTCGTCATCTATTATCAAAATTCGTCTCAAAAAGCTGCTCTTACCCTGTATGCTGGCAATTCCTTGGGATTGACGTTGAGCAGAATCACTTTTAGGTATTGTCTTTCACTCCAGCACCTACAAGGCTTATTAATAAGGTTGGGTTAACTTGATAGATCAAATTGTGGGACATCGTAACACAGTGTAGCACAGGTATGTCTAGTAACACAGGACTAAAAGATTGCCAACAAATTATGACCTCTGTCACTGGCTGAATATATTTCATTATTGAAAGATCTAATATAACAGTACTAATAAACCTAACTGACTGGTCGGTCATATTTAACATGTGTTGCATATGTGATTAATAATTATGACAAAAAAGAAATGAGTAATGGGATGATTACTTCCCTTCCCATCGCGTCTCAACAACATTACCTTCAACATCTACTTCATCTCTGACACTATTCCATTCTAGGAATATTCAACAGTTATAGTTGGATAGGGTCTGCTTGTGGATCGCAAGTCAACGTCTGATCTTAGTATTTAAAGTCAAGTGTGTGAGCCGATCCGGGCCAAATTGCGTAGGTATTGACTATATGGTTTGTTCCGTCCGGAAAGGCTACTGTGATTCTATAGACTCCTGCTGGTAGGTTGAAGGAGTATTTCCCATCGACAGAAATAATTGAGTTAATGGTATAATCAGGCAAAATTTGTTCTGTGCCTGGCAATTCCTGTATTTTGTGCGCTATTACTGAGGTACCTAATGCTGGCAATCCCAGTGGCCCTGTGATTCTACCGCTAATAATGCCTATATCTGAAATTTGGTATGATGATGCTGGAGTAGTATTCTTGTTAACATTCGGTAATAGTCCCCCACTTACGATAAAGGCGCTTAATGTAATTGCTATGAAGAGTCCTACGAGAGTGTAAATCAGGGTTTTACTAGTCTTACTCTTTCTCTTCTCAGTCGGAATCCTTTCTCGTACATCTTCGCGCTTTATTCTTTCAATTTTTGCTTCTCCAATATCGTGCAGAGGGCCCATTGACGCGGCAGTTCCTGTATATTCTCCCATGACTTCTAAAACGAATTCAATGTCATTTAGCCTTTTGAGAATTTCAAGTGTTAGTCTCATATGCGTTACAT
>AF_2010_repII_A100DRAFT_1000081_pt1 | contig 14460 bp, 14 predicted proteins | sample AmaForreplIIA100_FD_9198 | JGI IMG/M metagenome (IMG submission 9198) | reverse complement strand
TGGGCCCGTCGCCCAGTCAGGATAGGGTGCTGATCAAGCAAGCATAAGCCTCCGAAGCCGGTTCTCGTGGGATCGAAGCCCACCGGGCCCGTTTCTTAATTGACCGGGGTATTGAGGCTCCTATTTTCGGTGATCTCGGTTATCCCAGTTACTGAACCGCAAAGTTCTAGGGGTATTGCAATGTTCATCGAGGTTTATTCAATGGTTCCAGGAATCCGGAGTTTGTTATACTCATCCTTAATTAAAACAAATTTTTTGTATTGACACGCACCTGCGATAATGCCAGTAAGACGTTCTTGGCGTAAGGGGGGTTCAGATGGAGAGGTCTACCAGTAGACCCAATATAGGAATACTTAAATTACTTTTATCAAACCTATGCTGTACCGGACAGTGGCTGAATTTGAACATGTTATATTGGAAGACCGTCCCAATTCCTTGTTAAATAGACACGAAGTGAAGGTAATCTTTAAGAATTCGGCCGGGAGGATTAAGAGAAGTGAAGCTGCTGAACTTATTGCTCATGAACGTGCTACGGACAAGAAGTTGGTTATCCCAGTTGGAATGAAATGTGGAAAAGGCAAGACTGACGTCCATGCATTATTTTACGTATATTCGAATGAGGATGACACAAGAAAACATCTTCCTCGTCATATGCATTTGAGGTCCTTGCCCAAGGATGTAAGGAAAAAAATTATAGCAGACGAAAAGGCCGCAAAGTTAAAGGCTATGCAATCCACCTCGGTGGAGTCAAAGGCACAGGGTCGTGGCGGGGGCAAGAAGTAACATGGCGAACAGGAAAAAAACACTGAAAGGGGAAGTTGCCGTTTACACCTTTTATGAGATACACGGCGAGAAGCTAACCAATAATAAACGAGATTGTCCTAGGTGCGGAAAAGGAGTGTTTATGGCGGCACACAAGGATAGATATACTTGCGGAAAGTGCGGATTTACAGAGTTTACAGAACACTCTAAAAAGGTTACAAAAAAACGCTAGGCTTTGACTGTTCAACTCGCTATTTCCATTCATACTTTGGTGCTTGTTTTGTGTACCTATTCCCCGATTTAGCAGAATGCCAAATGGTATACCATGGAACGGATCATCAGCGCAAAGAAAATACCGAATTGGCAAGGAAAGGATATTTTATTTGAGTTGCACACTCGATGCATTCTATTCCGTTAGTAATGATCTGAAATCTGTTCGTCATCTGCTGATAGATTTCCTCGTGCATGATCTAAATTGTACTTGGATTAATGACCATTTGCCTGTTTGGACCACAAGCAGCGCTTAAAAAGATATTACTCTAAGTTTACTTCTAAGATATCAAACATTATACACTCACATTTTCTGCCCATGATTTCGGAAACGCTAGGCGCGGCCTCTTGGCCGCCGCGTACAAATTTCTTAAAATTAAGTCCACCATCTGCCACTAATGTGAGCGTGAAGCGGTTAGTTGAAACCTTTCTGGCTCGTATTGAATGGATTTTTTTTGTAATTGCTTTAGTCTTGTGTTGAAGTTTAACCATTGTATTTTCCAGTAGATCTAACTTTGCCAGATCTCTAGTTGTCAGGACACCAGCCGTTTCTACAATGATTTTTGTTGTCGTACAGAATCTGATCGGTGAGCTAGGGAGGCATTTCGGCGTACATTCTATCACTGCAGAAATCTCCGGAGTTTTGACAACGATATTTCTCTTCAATATTCTGATTTTAGGATCACATAGTCGCACGAAAAAAGGCCTACCCCCGCCTAGGACTAGACTTTTCTCGTCCTCGCTCCCCACCCAGGAAAATATTGGAGTCTTGCTTTTAGTAAGACGAACGAGTTCTTGTCCTATGATACCCTCGACACTATCGTCACCAGAAAGCCCTGAGTTGCTACAGGTTGCGCAGCCTTCTCCTCGACATACTTCGCACTTGTTTCGTTTTTGAGGTAGACCTCTCCGATTCTTTGTATACCGGCCTGCCAGGATTATGTTTCGTGACGAGGCTTTAACATGGACCTCCTTTTCGTTTGCGACATTTACAGTTATGGAAACATCAGGCATGAGATAATCGAGTTTCCGTCCGGAAATAAATTCGAACCGTGACCTAAGCCCATTCAAGAGCTGGCTCTTTATGCTTTCCCTTCCTCGTATCTTGAAACGGGCTCTAATCTGATCTTCTCTTTCGGAGAAACCAGCGGGCAAAGTTGCTCCTATCAAGAACGTGTCGAATTGATAGACTCCGTCGACTGCCTTTTGTATGTGTTCAAGTATGAAATCTAATCTGCTCATTAGGCCTAAGCAGATATAGCAGTGATTCAATCCAGTGGACAGCACCGCTTTATCAACGTCGAATTGGCGTCTGATACAATGCCTGCAGAGACTAAAACGCTTTGTTAATTGTTCTCCAAGGCCATCATACGAAAGGACATTAACCAATACCGAATCTCCTTAAAAGGCCATGCATTTGTCTACCCTTTGCCTGCTTCATCATGGACTTAGAAGCGTTATATTGCTTGACCAACTCTTTCACTTCGTGCTCCGTTATTCCAGTCCCTCGGGCAATCCGTTTCCTCCGTGAGTCGTTTATCAGGTCAGGATCGCGTTTTTCGGCTTTCGTCATTGACTGAATAATATACCTCCACTTTTCCATTTTTTCCTGCAGCGACTCAAGCTGGTCATCTTTGACCATGCCTGATAAGCCAGGCAAATTGTCGATTACATTCCTAAAGCCCATCTTTCCAACACTTTCCATTTGTGCGTAAAAGTCTTCTATAGTCATTTTGCCGCCTAGGACTCTTTTGGCTTGGCTCTGATCTGCTTCTAGTTCTAGGCTCTTAGCCATTTCAAGGATTGCTTTTATATCTCCCATGCCAAGTATTCTTCCTACAAACTGGGTAGGCGAGAACTGTTCTAGATCATCGATTCGTTCTCCAGTGCCTATGAACATCACTCTAGCTCCAGTCGCCGCCGATGCCGCTATTACGCCTCCACCCTTAGCAGTCCCGTCGAGCTTGGAAATTACTATCCCCCCTACGGGAACCGCCTCGTGGAAAGCTTTAGCCTGATTATAGGCTTGCTGTCCGATTGTCCCATCTATTACTAAAAGCACAAGATTCGGTTCAGAGACATCGAACATATCTCTCATTTCCTGTAAAAGTCCTTTCTCTTCTTTATGCCTCCCCGCTGTATCTATGATTATTACGTCTAGAGCTTGTTCTATGAAATGTGCCAGCCCTCTTCGAACGATGTTGACGGCATCCTTGTCCAAGTCATCGCCGAATACTTCTATGTTTACCTTACTGCAACTAGTTTTAAGTTGAGTTAGAGCACCGGGTCTCCATGTATCTGCACAGATCACAGAAACACGGTAGCCGTGTCTGGTTAGCCACTTAGCTAGCTTTGCCGTGACTGTTGTCTTGCCACTTCCCTGTATTCCTAGCATCAACACAATATTCTTCCTTCCGACATCGAAAGAAATATCGTCCTCAGGTGAGCGCTGGATTTTATCTATGTTGGTTGCAGTGTCTCCGCGATATCCAAGCAATCTTGCGAGTTCTCCATAAAGAATATTTATGATGTGATCTTTCCTTGAAAGTCCCTTCACTGGCTGCTCCTTTAGCGCACGCTGCTTTAGAGCATTCGTAATTGATAGGACCAATCTAACATTGACATCGGATTCCAGTAATGCTCTCTGCACATCTCTACAGACGGAATCGATCAGCTCCTCATTTATATCAGAAGCTCCTACAATCTTTTTTATCGCGCCTCGAAGCCCAGTCCGCAAATTATCGAGCATGACTATTTTTGTACCAGGGCAATTTCCTGTATTTCAAACATTCCTCGCTGCCCATCCCAATGAATGTTTGCTTTCCTAACTACCACTCTTTTATAGAAAATGGGACAATCTAGTACGAGGGTCTCACCCTCGCCCCCTTCAAATGTCAGGTTGAATCGATATTTGTTGCTCAATGATTTAAGCCTATTGAGTCCCTCTCGGTCGAGCGAAATTCCCAACCATTTCTCATCTAATCCCATAGAGGAAACCCCGACTATTTTGATCTCAAAATTGGTTTCTAGTAAAAGCTCCATATACTTCGATTGTTGAATCTGCCAAATCGGTGTAAGTGTAGCTAACTTGTGCCTGGAACAAATTCTGCCAAATATATCATTTTGATATTTGCTCAGGATTCCTCCATGGACCACACCCTCAATGTTATATACCGATTTGACCTCAATTATCGCTTTTTCGAGAGAGTTCAATTCTTCTTCGCTTGTGCCGCATCCTGTAGGATACCCGATCGTAGGAATATTCATTGCCTCACCGAGGTATCTTGTTATCCAGCCGTTAGGATAGTGGAACAGCATACTATCCTGCGACTCAGGGTACATCGTTAGTAGACACGATACCTCGTGTCCCAGTTCCTTCGCTTTAAACACAGCATACGTGCTATCCTTGCCGCCGGAGTAAAGTGATGCTAGCCTCATTATATCTCAGTGTTCGACCAAATCATGCTGATCTTGAAGCTACTCTTGCCATAACTTCCGGATGCCTCAGCACTCATAATCTTCTTCATAACTAAACGAGTAACTGTAAACATCAGACGGCTCTTCTTCTTCATCATCAGCATCCTTCTCTGGATGCGTTTCATTGTTATAAATAGAAAACGACAGTTCATTTCTGATTTATAACCGGCTCTGTTTGGATTTCTTGTGTCGTATTCGTTTGGAAATGCTTGGCCTATACATTTCGGTTTATACCTCTTGGACTAGTCAGCCCGTCGTTGAATAAGCTCGGCTATGCCAAGGGACCAAACAAAATCGTATCTCATCCTATCGTCCTCAGTTACTCGAGCATTAGCCGATAGTCAACGAGTAATCATTTGTATCCCGCGGGCAGGATCTACTCCTAACTAATGAATCACTAGTTTGTTTGAGCCTGCGACTCTTCGGTTTCCGCATTGTATGCCCGATAGGCTGGTTCACGTGGTTAGCTCAAGTCAGCCAACATCTACAGCCGAAAGCTCTACCAGGCTGAGCTACCGCGGGATATTTTGTTGCAGCTAGCACAATATATAATTCTGACTCAGATTTGAATTGCCTTAAGCATAATCGATAGATACGAAGCAGACGTTTAAAAATCAAGTATTGCAGCAATATCTCGGCAAAGATAGGAGATGATGATATCCGCGCCCGCCCGTTTCATGGAGTAAATCGAAGCAACTTTCCACTCCTCCAGATTAATCCATTTATTCGAGGCTGCTGAGCTTATCATCGCATACTCCCCAGAAACGTCCTGCGCTGCAATAGGGTAGCCATAGATTTCCTTGATCCGAGCTATTATGTCCAGATAAATATTTGCAGGTTTGACGATGACCATATCAGCTCCTTCACGCATATCAGTCTCCGCCTCAAGCAGGGATTCTCTTGGATTTGTGTGTCCTACCTGATAAGATGATTTAGACAAGGGACTGCTCTTAAGTACCTCTTCAAAGAATGCCACCGATCTGAAAGGAAGGTAGAGAGAAGAAAGATGCTTGGCTGAATACGAAAATATTTTCGTATCGTTATAACCCCGATCGTCCAAGGCCTCTCGGATGGAGCTTACTTGCCCATCCATCATAGAGGATGGAGCAACGACGTCTACTCCTGCATCAGCGTGACTTACCGCTATTTTACGGAGAAGGCGTACAGTCATATCATTCTCAACATCATGACTCTTACTACAGAAGATTCCACAGTGGCCAGATAAATTATACTGACATAAACATACGTCAGTTATTATTCTCACGGCATCACCAAATTCCACCTTCAACTCTCTAACGACCTTCTGAACCACGCCGTTGTTATTCCAGGCTTCGGAGCCTATGTAATCCCTTTTGGAAGGAATTCCAAAAATAATTACAGAGGAAATGCCGACTTCTATGAGTTGCCGGATCTGCTCAGTCGTTTCCTCTATAGAGAAGATTGAGAGGCCTGGAAGAGAAGGCAGCTGGATTTTCTTTCTTGTATAATCCTTAACCAGCAAAGGACATACTAATTGCTTTTTATTAAGACCTGCCGAGTTTAGGAGCCCTCTTAATTCAGAAGGGCTGGTCCGGGTTTTCTGCAAAATCCAGGGAATAAGTCCGACTAAGACATATGAATCTATTTCATTTGTTCAATTCGATTTTACTTAAGTAGGGAAATGTCAGTAAGAAGGTGAAACCCAAGGAAATGTCAGTCTGTATATATCCTAAAGGTATATCGCAAGGAATGAAAAAGCAAAAGTCGTTGGGTCCATCCATAACCTTCATAATAGTACTTACCTTCAGCTCTAAGTATAAACATGCTCAACGTAACTGTAGGCATTTCCACCTTTAACGAGGAAAAAAATATCCTGAATCTCCTAGAATCGATAATCAGACAAAGGTCGGATCGATTCGTAATATCAGAAATTCTCATCTCCGACGACTCATTTGACAATACTAGCAAATTGATTGGAGAATTTTCTAGCCATAATTCTCAGATAGCCATAACTTGCATGCATCATCCAGGTAGGAATGGGATCGGAAATGCCTGGAACGAAATTTTTCAGAACGCCAAGGGCGATGCGATAGTCCTGTATGACGGAGATGTGGTTCCACACAAACATTCAATAGAGCATCTGACTTCACCACTGAATGGAAGGACTGCACTATGCATATCGAATTCAATGCCAATTAAGTCGATCTCAGTCGCGGGTCGAGCGGCAACCTATGTCTCCTCGTGGCTCAGGGGCGTAAGAAATCAGAGGCTTTCTCAATATACTGCTTTGGGACGAGGCCTGTCAATCCGAACGGATGTTGCAAGGCATATTATGATTCCCCTAGACATTATCGCGGTGGATCTATACCTACAGTGCAAGGTGCTGGAAGCAAATATGGATGTAATCTATAATGACCTTTCCGTCGTGCATTTCCGTCCTCCAGAAAAGATCTCGGATTTTAATTCCCAGGTCATCAGATCCCTCAACGGGCATAGACAAATCAAGGGGTGTATCAAAAAATTCAAGATTCGGCTTCCTTGGGTATTGGCTTTAGCTCAAACAATACGTTTGTCACTGTCAGATCCCTTAGGGGCGATCGCGGTTGGGGCGTGTTATTGCGCCTTGCCCTACCATACATACCGGTTAAGGGGGCTGAACTCCAGCAAGTGGCACATAGCAGAAAGTACCAAGGATCCTAGCAATATGTTATTCGACTCGCCTGTTGACTAGTCGGCCTCAGCGACTCGAATAATTTGTATAGAACCAGAGTGTGAAAGAAATTTCTTCGACATACAACTTCGAAGACGCCACTACGCACCCAAGCCTTGCGAAAAATCGCATCACGTAATCTAGTCCAAGATAAGAGCTTTACCATAAATCCTTCAGTCGGGTTATGACACGTTGAAAAAGCAGCACGAAATCGAACTATTTCGGCCGTAACTCAGAAACACGAAGTAGCGATCAATATCTATCGCAATATATTTATCGTAGTCATAGTATCAAATTTTGGTTGGTTGGTGCTGGCAACAGCGTACAAGGCTACATCTGTACGCCCTACGAAAAAGAATCTGCTGGCCTAGTTGAGACATGGTCAAGCTCTTTAAACATTTTGAATATCTACTTTGTGGCTGCGACATTTTCGAACGAAAGTCTTCCATACTTTCCTAACAGAGCTAATCATTACATTTTAATGTCGTTCTCAGATACAACTGAAATTTCTGAGGTACTGTCACATAATCAAAACCCTTACAAATTGTCGTTCATGTTTAATCTAGGCGCCGCATTGTTCGAGCGCGAGGTCATGAATCTTAAATATATTTCCATGTATTTTACAAGGTACGCTTATGGAGATGCCGAGATCGCTGACATCGCAAGCATAATAGCGCGACGCGAGAAGGTAAGAAGACTAGGTCTGGGCCGTCTGCAATTCCTCACTACAGAACAACCTAAGTTCACCTTTCCTTATTCAAAAAATGTAGTACTCCTCGAAGTCGAGGGCGAGAAAACACACCAAAGCGATCAAAAGTATTGTGAGAAAACACGGAGAGATGTTGCAAGAAAGGGAATACCATTGACTAATCTGATCAGCTTGTCTATTTTAGATAGAATGAAGTGAACAGAAATCTTAAATATTCTGGTCCTCCTTGCATGGATTTATATTGAGTAAACCGATGGATCTTGGGAGCCTCAAGGTTGGATCGTATATTGTGATCGACAATGAGCCGTGCAGGATTGTGGCATATGATCACAGTAAGCCTGGAAAGCATGGTTCGGCAAAGGCAAGGGTTTCAGCTATTAGCGTATTCGATGGATCTAAACACACACTAGTTTCCCCTGTATCCGCGAGTGTCGAAGTCCCCCTTATAGATAAAAGAAATGGTCAAGTTATATCAATAACTGGAACTGTTCTTCAGATAATGGACCTAGGTTCTTTCGAGGTTTTTGAAACATCTTCCGTGGGGGAGGAGATCTTCAATACAATTCATCAAGGAGGGGAAGTAGAGTACTGGAAGGTCCTCGACAGAGTTAAAGTAGTACGTGTCAAGAGCTAGCGCCGAGGACGAGAAGGCGAGTAGTTGGAGTCCAGCGGTGATAATGTCTGGCATGAAAAAACCTTTTATACCCTCATTCAGAATCTTGAATTATGTCGAGTAAACCGAAAGAATTTGTTCCAAAGATAGTGGCACTGGAAGTTCTCCAAAAGAACGGGGTCAATGTGGAGCGCCTCAAAGAATTAATTACAAAAGGTGTAGGAGCGGAATTCACCACATATTATTATTATACGATTTTAAGAATGCATTGTACGGGATTGGAAGGAGAAGGGATAAAGGAGATTGTGGAAGATGCTAGGATTGAGGATCGAAATCACTTCGAAGCAATGGTACCAAGGCTATACGAGTTGGGAGGAGCCTTGCCAAGGGATATTCGGAAGTTTGCAGACCAGGCTGGTTGTCCTGATGCTTACTTACCGGACAACTGGGAAGATCTAAATTCAATAATAAAGGTCCTTCTTGAAGCGGAGCAGTGTGCAATTAGATCTTGGGGGGAAGTATGCGATATGACTGCGGGAAAAGATCCGAGGACTTATGACATAGCTCAGAGGATCATGCAAGAGGAAGTTGAGCACGAGGCATGGTTTATCGAGCTTCTCTCTAAGAGGCCTTCTGGGCACTTCAGGAGAAAATTTGTGGGACAGTCTCCACACACAGGAGCCCAAGGCAGTTTGATCCATCTGTAAGGCTTATCTTTTCCTAGTCCAGGGTAATCCTTAGCGGTTAGTGAAGGGCTCCATTATACTTTTATAAAAGATTCCTATTGCATTTCATGGCACCATGGTGGTCGAAAAACAAAGGAGATTGGGGGAGCTAGCTATGATTGGCAGCGGTATTGGTCTTACCATCATAGGACATTTTCTGGGTATCCTTTCAGTATCTGCTGGAGGTTTGGCTATCACAGGCCTCGGCATTTTTTCAGTATTTTGGCACTAGACGGTAAGACAATTAGGTTTACCACTTTAACTGAACGTTTTTCCCCGTTGTTTTGAAAAGGTACGACTCGGATTTATTCCGCAAATCACTGATCTGGCGCCTCTTCTCTTCGATCTGATCTTCTAGCCGATTTAAGGCTAATTTTACGTCCGCTAAACGATTAGTGATGTTCTTCTTTTCATCACTCAATTCTGACGAGCGCTTTACAAAATCTCCTTCTCTATCTTGATATAAATTTGAGAGATAGTTTTGCCGGTTTAAGAATTCGTTCTTAATAGAGGGTAGAGTCTGAATGAGATCGTCAATGTGGCGGGCTATTTTGCTGCCATCTTTCAAGACAATTCTTCCTTCGATTAGTGCTTTCCTGATTTCTCTTAGAATATCAAAGTATGGCGTTAATTCTGATTCTGCGAAAATATTCCATGGCTGTTCGGCTAAAACTCTTAGTCGCCCAATTATCTCCTTGGTTACTCCATAGGAGTACTTGGAGAACGCCCTAGTCGTAGGACTGAAAAGATCATGCATTTGTTTCTGTGCTTCTAACTGCTCTTGCTCCACTCGAATTATCTCTTCGCTGATCCTTGTAGCCTCACGGAACTCCTTTGAGGCTTCATAACTCCTGATTCGGTTATTTACCTCCTGAAGCTCCTTTTCTAAGTTATTTATTTCATTACGGGTGTTTTCGATGTGTATTTCGGCTTCTCTCAATGACGTAATCTTACTAGATAACAACCCGATATGGTCGGTACACTCCAACAATGATTTCCGGTCCCGATCGAAAAGTGACAGTACAGAATCCACATTCCGAGATAACGAAGAAAGCCTCTCAAACTCGTCCGCTAGTTTTCCTGAGTATTTCTTGATAAAGACATTGAAAACTCTTTTGTGCGATTCGCTCACTTCGGTAAATCGACTAGTGAGGGAGCCCAGCCTATCCTTGAACTTCACAGCCTCGTCAAAAGAAGTAGGCAAAGGCACATCTACTGATAATTCTCTCCTCAAACAGGCGATCACAGTGTTCTTAGAATTCTCTACGATCGGCTCAAACTTCGCTTCTTCGATCTTTATTCTGTCCCTCTCTAAGTTGAATGTAATTTTTTCGACTGTTTTCAGAGATTTTACTACAGCTTCCCTGAGCGGATTTAAATCATTACATAAATCGCCGACATTCCCAATTTCGATCTCGCGAACAAGCGCCGAGGCTTCAGAAATGGGGATCATCTTAGGTGATGTATCTGGTCGACTTTCGGAGCGCTTGAGTGACACTCCTTCACTCTTTTTATTCAATAGGCCAAATAGTGGCGTCAATAGGAAGCTCTCAGGTTAAGCTGATAAATAAATCGTTGTGCTAGCTTTCAAAAGCACTCTATTCATACATAATACGCTGAGCTGAGAGTCATTGTGGCTTCATTTTAGATCAAAGCCTGGCGCATATCCGAAAAATGATGGGAAGAATTCCCGAGCTCCTCACCGAAATGTCGCAACAAGAGGCTTTACATAACGTGCCAATGTTTAGCTAGCCATAACGTGTTCTAGGCCTTCAAAATTTCTTGTCAATGTCCTCAGATTAGTATCTATCACAATATCATTTTTCGTCTTGAAGACCACTTTTTCGTTGTATGCACTACCGATTTGGAAAAAAACTAAACCTTTGACGTCGGACAAGATTCTTTGAACTTTCTTAGGCTCCCGCGTCCCTATTACATAGCGGGAATGGGACTCGGAGAAAAGTAGATTGTCTATTTTGGAGCAAGAATTTGGTATATAGTCGATGATTGCCGTAAATCCTACGTGTCCTAAAATTGCCATCTCGCAAAGGGCCGTAGCGATCCCGCCTTTGGAACAGTCATGAACACTGCTTACAGCATTGTTTTTAATAAGGCGCATTACACTTCCACGGTTCAATTTGTCGACGACCAAATCGAGTTTTGGAACGTTGCCGCCAGTTATATGATGTATGCATTCAAGGTATTCTGACCCTCCTATCTCGTCTTTCGTGCTCCCTATAATGAAAATGGCGTCTCCATCTTTCAGTGAAGGTCGCTGAATCAATCGTTTTTCCTCAATAAGACCGATCGCGCCGATTACTGGAGATGGCTTAATGGGCCCGCTAGGCGTTTCATTATAAAAGCTTACTTTACCTCCGACGACAGGAATCTTCATGAATTTGCAAAAGTTCCTTATTGCACTTACAGCCCTCTTGAAGGTCCAAAATACCTCCGGATTCTCAGGACTCCCGAATTGCAGGTGATCTATTATTCCTATGGGATCAGCGCCAGTGCATACTACATTTCTGCACGCCTCTGATAGACATCCTAGTGTTCCATGATACGGATCGATATAACAATGCTTAGAATTTCCATCTAATTTGATAGAAATGAACTTTCGATTTGTTAGCCTCAGAACAGCTGCGTCGGCCTCCCCAGGTCTTATTATGGTCCTAGCTCCGACCTCATGATCATACTGACGATAAGCCCACTCTTTGCTAGAACCAGCCGGCTTCGATAGCATCGAAAGCAATGTTTTGGTCAAGTCAGGGGAGGCAGGCGGTTTCAAGGGTCCCGATAGCCTATCAATATAAAGCGGGCGTTTGGAATNCCGGCTTGCCTGGGGTGCATTCGCGACTATCCTTGCAGGAATATTGGCAACAATCCTGCCTCTATNCTTAATGACCAAATTGCCACNAGCTGCGACCTCCCCTATAATTGCGTATTTAAGTTCATATCTTTCGAATATGCGTTTTATGCTGTTCACTTTCGAATTATCAGCAATTATCAACATTCGCTCCTGAGATTCAGACAGCATTATTTCTTCTGCGGACATCCCCTTCTCCTTCAAGTGGAGGTCTGCTAAATCTACAACAAATCCCTTCCCTAACTTATTAGATACTTCCGACAAACAGCAAGCCAGACCTCCGCCACCCAGATCTTTGAGGGCATTAATGGCACCCTCCTGCAATGCCTCCAGTGTCGCTTCTATGATTAGCTTTTCCAGAAAGGGGTCAGGAATTTGTACTGCACTCCTATCGTTACGAACGTAGACCGTCGAAGCGAAAGATGCTCCGCGAATTCCATCCCTTCCCGTTGCGCCGCCAACTATGATAATGAGGTCTCCCTGTTTGGCAGTATTTCGAACAATAGATTCTCGTCGACAGAAGCCTAACGAAGCTACATCCACAAGGCAATAATTGTCGAAGGACGGATCAAATTCCATTTCTCCTGCCACGGTGGGAACTCCAATGCAATTCCCGTACTCGCCTATACCTCTTACTACATTTCGGAGGAGCCATCTTGAATAAGGAGATGACCCATCGCCAGGCTGATATTGAGGGGGTGCAAATCTAAGCGCATTCAGGAGTGCTATCGGACGGCTTCCCATTGAAAGTATATCGCGTATCACCCCTCCTACTCCAGTTGCAGCACCACCATACGGATCCACCGCAGAAGGGTGGTTATGGCTCTCAATATGCACGGTAACTACATACCCGTCCCCCACATCTAGAATGCCTGCGTCGTTGCCTGGGCCAAGAACAATTCGGTCTCCCTTATGAGGAAAGGTCCTGATGAATCTCTTCGATGATTTATATGAACAGTGTTCGGACCACTCCGCACCAACAATTTCTGTCTCAACTTTGTTAGGATAGCGTCTTAGTTTGGACCTTAGATATTCGGATTCCTCTTTGGTTAGATTGCTCATGACGACTCAATGTTTCTTTTATTGCAGATCATAATTATCGGTGAGTTGATAGTGCTTGTAGGATGGCTGCGGCCTCTTCGGATTGGCCGCTAACCAGCGCTCTTTCAGGATGTGGCATAATCCCCATTACGTTACCTACCTCGTTGCAAACAGCTGCGATATTGTCCATTGAACCATTGGGATTATCCTTAAAATACTTGAAGGCGATTTGGTTATTCTTTGCCATCTTTCTAAGAACTCGATCATTTGCTACGTAGCGGCCTTCCCCATGTGCGATAGGCATGATAATCTTATGTTTTCGCTTGAGTGATGATGTGAATATTGAATTGTTGTTATTTACTTCTATCGTGGCCCATTTACACACAAATGAAAGCGAATTATTCATGACTAGAGCTCCAGGAAGAAGGTTGCATTCGGCTAGGACTTGAAAACCGTTGCAGATGCCCAGTATAATATTACCTTGCTTAGCCATTTTCTTTAATTCGTTCACAATAGGGCTGTGCGCAGCGATAGCGCCCGCTCTAAGACGATCGCCATATGAAAATCCACCGGGTATGACGACTGAATCGTATTCAGATACTCTCCCAGAATTGTGCCAAACATAGCTAGCAGGGATATTTAATACCCTATTGAGCACATAATGGATGTCTCGCTCGCAGTTGCTCCCAGGGAACACTACAATTCCAACTCTTGTCATATTTTGAGATCCGTGTCAAGACGTCATACACGAATGTATTAATATCTTCGTAAGCGACTGCTTTGCGCTATATACTTCCCCTGGTGGAATAAATATCGTGATCATGTCCGTTATCTCTTTGGCTAAATATGCCTACCGCTTCAACCTGCTTCCTCATTGCCACAACAGCTATCGTTTCCCTTGCGCAGCTGCTTTCACTGAACAATTACTAACTATTGGATTGAAGATTCGTAATTCCTCGCACATTCTCATAACAATTTGCTCCGCCGCCTTTTTAGATTTGGCTGAGACAATCATTTTTAGATTCTTTGCAGACCTCACCGACCTAACACTTGAATATCCCCCTCTAATGATCAAGTCTCTATGTATGGTCTCGCCCTCAGGATCGCTTACATGCGGTTTATTTTCTATGGTTACGAGTACACGAAAGTCCGATGTCTCCGTTTTCTTCACAAACAATTCTAGTTCCTCAAAAGATTTAAACCCCTGTCGTATGACGCCGAAAGTATTAATTAATCACATAGGAAAAATCAGGTCACGGAGATTATCACGGTCATGTAGCTCAGCATGGTTAGAGCGAAGGTTTTGTA
>AF_2010_repII_A100DRAFT_1000080_pt1 | contig 14520 bp, 11 predicted proteins | sample AmaForreplIIA100_FD_9198 | JGI IMG/M metagenome (IMG submission 9198) | reverse complement strand
TGCGGCAAGTTTGCGCACGCTTCCATCCATAAGTGCCATTGAATAGGCTGATTGTTGAAGGGAACAGTCGGGATGATACTAACAGAGAATGCGCAACAACCGTTATAAGTTCCCTTTGTATTACTTTAGCTGAATGGGTTCTTGTATATATGGACTCCGGACGGGGTAAAGAAAAAGAGCTAGCCAAGCAATTAATCTCACTCGACCTTGACGAGGGTATTAGGATCGAGCAGAGGTCTCAAGGCAAGAAACTTTTCATTAACAGAAACGCGTGTGGTAATTTTGTAGTGCAGTTTATTGATAATTCAAAGAATCAAAATAGTGAAATTAATAATATACAATACTTCGCGTCAGACACGGAAGTATTAGAATTTGTAAAGTCTAAATTTGACAAAAATTTCTCAACCTCATTATACTAGTACGACATATCAATCATGAAAATTGGTTGGATACAAATGAGCTTGAAACAATAGGAGCGATCGCTACAGAATTTTTCAAAGAAATGAAAGAAAACTGAAAAAAACATTTGATTACCCTAATGGATGATAGCTCCTAGGTAAGAGTGGTAATTTTTTGAAAAATAATCCATCTTATTGTATGTAAATGTTAGTGTATAGACAATATTACTGTACAGGATTACTTTAATTGAAAAGCTTCAATAATCAGGATCATATTTATCATATTAGGCCCTTGAAAAGTATTATCATCGAACCCTATTTGCTTAGTCAAGTTGCAGGCTGGCTTGCAAGCTTGGCGAAGCTGTCCTAGCGGTACCTATGCAATTGGTTGTCGATACGATGCAGCCGGCGAATTGCTTGTTAGATATAATTCCCCTCTCCCTCTCCCTTCTTACCACAATTTCTGTGAGGTTCATAAGGATAAGGTTTGTAGTTTAGCAAGAAAGGAACTTCTCTACTTAGGTGAGAAGTAAAATAAACAACAAAGGAGTTTGATAGTTTGATATGTAATTTCTCATTTTATTTCTTCAAAATTTACGAAAATCTTTTACGTACTCTTCAGCAAATACAAGTATCCAAAAATATTGGCAACCTGAATGTCGATAAACGAAATTCCTATTGAAATTAAGAATACCCCTGGCGAATTATCGCTTAACTCCTATTTCGCATTACCATCGTATTTTTCTTGCTGTTATTGTTGTTGCTGATCCACCTTTCTTAATTCTCTTTTCAAGAATTGTTCATACCTATTTCGTTCTTGCTGTGTCATTTTGCTTATGTTGGCACTCAGTGTAGTTCCTATGTTGGATAGTCTGTCGAGTAAATCCAAAGTGACGAACCTGCCAGTATTACCAAGTCTAAGTAGTACTTCGAATTGTTTTTGGAATACATTTTGCACTGATTCTATGTCTTTAATCATAGCTAGACCTTTACTAGTAATCTGATATCGACCATCATCCATCTGCTCTATGAGACCTTCATCAAGTAGTCTTCCCAGCATAGGATATATCAGACCAGGGGACGGCTTCCATATTCCGCTGCTTTGAAGTGTCGCCTTCTCGATAATTTCCTTGCCCGACATTGGAGATTCCCTAAGCGACACCAATACGAAATGTCTAGAAAATCCTCTCGGAATTACGCTGCCCACCCTATCAGACCAATTTGATGCCATTTGGATATATCGCTAGTAATATCGCTAGTGAGTTATAAACCTTATCGAATCGCTAAGAGTTGACAAATAAGCGCTAACAAACTCTGTATTCCGTGTTACCAGACTCTTTTTTTCAGGCGGGGAGGAAGTATAAAGCTCGAAAATAAATGGTCGTAATTATTGTCAGATACGAAATCTGTTCGCCAGCAGTTTTGAATTCCTTTCCTATACCCAGTGATAATTCGTTTTCCATTGTTGGTCAAGCAATAATAGATGGGAAAAAGGCCAGTTAAGCCCACTTCATGTAAGAATTGGACAAAAATTATGTTGTTATTCAAATATTTCATATGCCAAAGCAAGTCCTGCCCAGTTTATCCACTATGGATAACAAGGACGTACAAAATTGGCCATCATGTTTAACTATGTGTTGGCTAATCTCAAGCTAAGAGAAATCGATGACTTGTAAAGGCATATGTATTCGTCATAAGGCACAGAAGCCTCCTGGAACAGGCCGTTATTCTACCGGACAGAAACGCTGTCAGGTATGTGAGATTTTCTTAAGATGGGACGGATTATGGTGTCCGTGCTGTGGTTACAGATTACGAACTAAACCACGAAACCTGAAATATAAAGCTAAATTGATGGCAAGAGAGAAAATAAACGAATATAGAATATCGTTAAAACAACAACATCCACCTATACAAGTTCCTAAAAAACATACTTCACACAAAAAGAATCGTTAAGCCTCAGTAGGATCATATTATATTGGTCAGCCATATACTTACTTGTTCAGTACCGCTATATCGTTTCCATGCACGTTGTCTGTAGGGCATTTATCCACGTACGTATAATTCAATTGTATAATACCATAGTATCAGATCAGAAGTAAAATCAATCGAGTACTTGTTATTGAATCCTTGCTCGAAGTTCATAATATGTACGTGTAAGTGATGAACTTGCGATGGTTTATACTAAAACTGTTGTTCAGTTGATGGTTATCTTCAGTGGATTTGGAATCTATCTGTTTATGGTAACAAGAAAAAGTACTGTATTTTCGGAGTGTAATTCAGACCAGGTAATACATGTCATAGCTCATCGTAGAGTCTTCTCGGGGGGCATTGGTCTTGTCAATCTCTAATAGATTTTTTTCGATTATCGGGTTTGGTATAATTCTTATTCTTTCTACTTCGATCATAGATTCCGTTTCAGGGCAGCAAAGCACAAAAGTATTGGGTATCAAAATTACATCTCCTGCAAGGGGTCAACAGATATCTCCCTCCCGTAATAATCTGACCGTTACTGGTATTGCGAGTTAGCTACTCCTTTGCATCATGTCATTAGCGGTTCAGACCAACCAGTTAGTGTCACCCTTGCTCTGAATCTCGTCGACAAAATGCGTGTCATAGGATATAATAGTAGTGATATTCCAGGTACGTCTACCTTAGCTCCTTTTCAGCAGCAAGGTAATGCGTTTATGCCGAAAGAAAAATGAGTGGGCTTAATATCTATATGGTTTTAAATGGTTGGCTCTGAATCTAGTATTCTCTTTATTTCCTTTATCAGCTCCTCGTTCTCAATAGGTTTTCGTAGAAAAAGATCTTTATTCAGCTCATCGAAACCTTCTTCCTTCCTAAACTGTTCATAATACATCTCACTAGCTGTCAGAAAACAGATCTTGACACTGCTGTCTACTTTCTTCATTTCTTGATATAACCTGAAGCCATCCATTTCTGGCATCTTGATATCTAAAAGCAATAGATCGTAACTACGAGGTCTGAAATTCTCTAAAGCCAAAAGAGGATCGCTAAATGTATCCGCTCCGAAGCCGTTCTTTTCCAATACTTTCTTTAGTATCTCACAAACGTCAGGCTCATCGTCTACTATTAGTATCTTTTTAACCGCCTCCAGATTTTCAGAATCATCGGTTAAATGGTTATTCACTTCTGCTGCTCTCTTTCGTGGACTACCGGCAGCGAGAAGTAAAAAGTAGCGCCCCTTCGACCATCATCATCGGAATTATTTTTAGCGTACATACTACCACCATGTGCTTCTATTATACTTCTCGATATGAACAAACCTAGGCCCGTTCCTTGATATGATTTCGACGCAAATTTTTCAAATAGCTTAGGAAATATTTCAGGATCTATCCCTTTGCCTGAATCCTTTACGCTGATGACGGCTTCTTTATTGTTCTTTTCGTCAAGTCCTATGCTAACCACAATTCCGCCTTCCTTAGTGAATTTAAATGCGTTACTTAACAGATTAAAAATGACTTGACTGATCCTAGCTCTGTCTACCTCCACGAATATCTTGTCCTCATGAGATATAGATTCTATCTTTATTTCCTTATTAGATCGTATAGCCGGATTTCTCTTATAATCCTCTATACTATCTTGTACCATCTCGTTTAGATCATATACTTCCTTTCTTAGATTTAGTGTTTGACTTTCTATTCTTGTTACGTCAAGTATATCTTCTGAAAGCTGCTTTAGCCTTGTCGCGTTTCTAGCTATCATGTTTATGGAGTGGTTGAGTTCGTCTCTTGAAATCATAGCATGATCTGCCGAACTGAGAAGTCCTACTGTGCTGATTATAGGCTGTATAGGAGTTCGTAATTCGTGCGCGGCTATATTGATGAACTCTTGCTGCATGCGACCATGAAGCTTCAGACGCTCATGAGCGTCGCTAACTTGCTGATACAATTCAATTTGGTTCCATAATTTCTCAAATATTCCAACATATGATAGAACACCTGCCTTGCTATTAGAGTAGGTTGATAACCCTATTGCTCCATCAAAAGTCGTCTTCGAATCGTCTCTTAACTCCATTACCAGAGAGGCTTTTCTATCGACCACCAGAATTGTGGCCAAGGTTCCGGATGCTTCTTCGATATATCTAACATCGATGTCGGCATTATAGTTGGCCCTTCTAGGTTCTCTTTCTTTTTTTCGTGGTACGAGCTCTTCTTCTTCCACTATTGGCTCTAGTCTATCCTCAACTGCTTCATTGTAAGGAACCAGAATTCTTACTTTTACAGCCCGTTCTTGTGCAGCCTTTATTGCTGCTGGTATTGCGCCCATTTTTTCTTGGCGTATAAATGCTCTGCTTGTTGGAAAGATGAATAATATTTCTTCTTTAGCATTTTTTACAAGTTCTAGGTAGAGCACACGAGTTCGAGCTGACCTAGGTATGACTTCAATATCGGATAAATCGACCCCTTCTTTGATATCGTGTATCCTATCCCTAGCATCTATCGAGTTTTCCCAAAGTTGTTCAAAAATAGAATTATAGTGATCGATATAGATAGGATCCGTGCTCACTAACAGATTTTTAATCATTTTACCTGCTTCCATCTTTTCTGCGGTAGCTTGGAATTCTTTATTAGATATACTGAAGCTTAACGGTGTAAGATTTTTTGTATGTCTTAGTTGTACTCCTTCATTCAATATTAGTTTTGCAACCCCTTCATTGTCTTTGTTTATTGTCGTGATCCATCTTATTCCCTTATTTCGGCCTCTTCTGTGGTTGTCCAGTACCTCTTTGTATGATTCAAAAAAGTTATTGTAGATTAATTCTAATCCGCCTGGTTGCGAGCAAACCTTGAGCTCGGTTGATGATTCAATATTTTTTCTTATTCGTCTGGCAATTTCAGCACTATCCTTTAGTGCAACAGTTTCAACGCGCTCCAGTCCTTCTTCTATTTCTCTAATCCTTTCCTCGGCTGGTATTGCATTGGCCCATAGGATTTCGAAAATATGTTGTTGCTGTTGGATATCTTCCTTCACATTGCTATAAACTGCGTGTTGAAGGGATGCCAATGAGCTTGTTGTTTTTGCAGCTGTTGTTGCTGCCTCTTCTTCTTCTTTCGCTGTTGTTTGTTCCTTGTCTAAAGCTACCTTGTTTTGTACCGATAATCTAGCTGAAGTTGAAATATACTCTGTATCACTGACTCCAAAATTTCCTTTTATTCCCCCTAAATGTCTGATCTCAGCAACCTTCATTACCGAGTTCTTGCAAAAGGTGAGATTACCTTTTGTAATTTCAGTGATAAACCTAAAGTTGACTCCCCTATCATTAGCATCTGAGAGCGCTTTACTTACTTCTTTAATCGCAAAGGGTACAGTTAATGATTTAGTGTCTGCGTAGAAATTCCACATATGTTTTGCATTATCAAAAATTTGGGAATATATTTTAACGATTGTTCCCGGATCGTACAAAATTTCGAGAGTATTATTGTGCAACTACATACCTTCCATAGTAGTCGTGATGCCTAGTTTCATTTGTCTATGATATTGTAGTCAATAATACTTTTTAATCTTAATGATAAAAGTAGAGGTTACCCTATCTAGATTTGATCTCACCAATTAGGACATGTGTTCAAAAGTGAATGAAGCCAGTTTATGGTATTGATAACTTTAGTGGACCAGGTCCGGAAGTGGTTGAAGCGGCGGCACTAGTAGAAGCCATGTATTGAGCTGAGCTATTATCTCGGCTCTTTTTTCGGGGGGATACACCCCCTCTCCTTCCAGTACTACTCGAATTATTAAGGGAAACAACAAAGCAATTTGCACAATGTCAACTGTAAATCTAGCGGAAGCATCTAAACCGCTACAACACAAAAAGATGCAAGAGTGTAATAGATGTAAAAAAGCTGGTTATCCAAATCAGATGATTGGGTTTGAGAAAATAGGTCAGGACCACTCAAAAGGAAAAATAAACTGGAGACTCGTAGACGAGAATGGAGCAGACCACAGACATAAATTCTTTCAGGATTCGATCCAGGAGAACTCTGTAACCGTCAGACGAAGACGTGTAGTAGACATAGCCGCAGTTGCAGACGTAGGAGAGGCAAGGAACTTACTTGCATCGGGCTGGGAATATAAAACATCGTACCCTGCTACAATATCCAATATACCGCATTACATACTTGTGAAAAGGCAGTAAAATAGAGTTCGGTAGAAACATGTCACCAGAAGAGTCCGTGGCAAAGCATAAAGTCAGGTGTATTCTCTAACTCTGTAGAGATGTCTGTCTGTTATTAGAAGTCCTTTGTAAGTCCCGGAGACAGATTTAGATCTGCGATGAGAATTGCACATATTTCTGACACACATCTTGGTAGAAGACCAAGACAGACAAGACCACCAATAATAAATCAGGAAATAAGATCTCTCGAAGACGATTTTTATTCAGCTTGGATAAAGTTTGTCGATGAAGTAATTGATGCTGGAGATGACAGGCCGGATATTGTATTACATAGCGGCGACTTCTTTGATACACCTGCAGGGTACGATCCAAGTCCTCCTCCAGAATATGCGAGAAAAGTCGCTGCAAAAACATTTAAACAATTAAACGATGCAAATATTCCTCTTGTAATACTAGATGGTAACCATGGGCGATATATGCAATATCGTACCTCCACACTCTCCGAATACCCAGTCGCATTTGACAATGTGCATTTGTTTACACATTATGATGTAAGAGATTCGCTAAAGAATCAGAAGCCTTTGTTCAAGGACTTTCCTAATCTCAACTTAAGAATAATAGCACATCCCTCTATTGAATCAAGTGCGTTATCTACGTTAGGAATCGAAAATATATACAAGAAATGGATACAACTGCAGAATAGCTCTACCCATCGGGATATGATAAATATAGCCATGGCACATGGCATGGTTGAAAATTGTACGTTAGATCGAGATTTTTTTAAAGGCACCTATCATTATATCGCACTAGGAGATGATCATAAAATGCACCAGGTGACGGATAAAGCGTGGTATTCTGGATCGACAGAACTGTGGAACTTTAATGAATTTGGTATTGAAAAAGGCTATCTTATGGTGGAAGTTGAACGCGGAAGGGCTTATCCTAGAGTCACTCCGAGAATAATCAGATCATCTCGAAAAACCGTATGTGAAATCGTAAATGTCTCGCCTTTCGATACGAATTCAGAGATTATAACTAGTGTCAAGAATCTCTTGGATTCCTATGGGCTTAAGGGAAAATATGAGTATTCTACTTCCGCTAGGGTAAAGATCATTCTAAAAGGAGAGAAGACCTACGGAGCTCGTTTCAATATCGGGGAAGTGGAGTCATATCTAAGGAAATTGGCATTAGATTCCAATGAATACAATATAGTAGAATTCATTTTAGATAGGCCAGATTATCGTGAATATATTAAGGCAGAAAACACTGTCGCGCGTACACTAAACGATCGTGTTGATTTCTTGATAGAGGATCCCGAGAAGGAGTTCAGAGAGTACGTAACTACTATGAGAAGTGAGGACCTGAAAAAACAAAATCTTGACCCAGGCTTACTTGCAAAGATTTTTGCGAAAGCACTTGACGGTCCTCTTAAAGGAAGCGATCAGATTTGAAATTAGTCAGAATAGAAATTGAAAACTTCAAGCCATATACAAAAGTTGAGCTTCCGAATGGAAATGCCAATTTTTCTGAACTTCCTAATGGTCTATTCATAATACATGGTAGTAACTCGATGGGAAAGACCAGCTTCATCCAAGGAATGTTATGGGGACTCCTTGGAGACGGCTTGATGAAGGACCAAACTAGGAAATCACTCGTAAAAGCTGGTAAATCAAGCTGCAATGTACATATTACTTTTGATGTTGGAACCACACAATATAACATTATAAGAAAGCTAGTCGCAAAAAGATCAAAAACATCTAACAGCGAGATTGATTTTAATGAAGACGCTCTTCTATCCAAAAAAGATAAAATGAGTGACACAAGCTTTGTCACAGTCCTTGACAGACCAAGACCAGTCAATAATGAAGTTGAACAAATGCTTGGTGTTAGCGCCGATATCATAGAAAAAACAGTATACATTAGACAAAAGGAAGTTGACAGACTTGCACTTGCGAATCCAAAGCAATTGAGGGAGTTAATAATGTCCCTATTCGGACTTGATGACTTTGATAGGGTAAAGAATAACCTTATGGAAAGGAGTTGTGCTCTGCAAGACGTAATTGACATTTTGAGAGATGAGGTTGGGGGACTGAACACGGAAAAGAGGGAGCTTACCAGACAGAATGACGAACTAAAGAAAAAAGAAAAAGAGTTAGAGGAGGCAAACTACAATTTAAAAACTGTTGAAGACGAACTTTCAGAACTGCCATCTGAAAATATACTTACAAGAATTAAAGAAACTGAATCCAGATTAAGTGATAAAAGCAATGAGCTGGCCTTAGTTGAGGCATCTATAAGAGAAAAGGGAAACTACGTCTCAAACCAAATAGAGAGAATTGAATTATTAAGAAAAGCAGTTGGCGAAATAGAAGATAAAAGGGATAAAGCTAAGTGTAATTTAGAAGGTCTCCCACTAAAAGAGAATTTGCATAAGTTGAAAGAACTCGTAGCGAGTATACAAATGTACGAAATCCAAATCAGAATGATTCTCAAACGTTCCACAGTAACTTTCGATTTTAATCCAATTTTGGATACAGATCAAGTTAAAGAAAGACTGGTTAGAATATCAATCGAAGTTGACGGCCTAAATACGCATAACGACGAAGTAAATGATAATATTGAATATCTAAGACAAATACTAACATCCACAGAAGTTCTTTCAGGCATAAAGAAGAATAGCATCCAGTATATTGAAGAACAGGAAAAATGTCCTGTTTGCAATAAACTTATAAACAAAAAAGAAGAAATGATAGCAGAAATTGATAAAGAGATAAGAGACATAGAACATGATTATAGCGAGGCAAAATCACAACTTGATCGAGTCATTTCTGATTACACAGAAACTGAGAGAAAGATAGGAATTGGAAATGTCAAGAAAGTGCTTCTCGAAAACTTAGTTTCACTTACAGACGCCCTCGTATCTCACAGGAGAATGCTTCAATCTATTTTGCATCAATATTCAGTACAGTCTATTGAAGCTTTTTTGTCGTTAATCGGCCTTTCCTCTATTGAGAAGGCAATTGAACAGATAACAAAAGTTGGTGCCGAAATTGCATATCTTGAAAATAGTATTCAAACCCAGCAAGAACAGATAAGAAAAGAAAACGAACGGTACAAAAGTTCCGAAGACCAGCTGTTTCAATACAATAAACAAAAACAGGATATAGTTGATAGTATAAGTCAGCTAAACACTCAGACGCAGGATATTCTTCAAGAGGTTTCAAGTACTGGATTAGACGAATTGTTGTCAGGTTTCCAGTGCAATACAATCGATGAATTAATTATTAAAAGGAAAATTTTGGAAAACATTATAACAGATAGACGGAAGTCCCTGGATATGATGAAGATGCAGATTCTGTCTTTAAATGATGATATAAAAAATAGAGAGACGAACATTGCAGACCTTTCACAAAGAGAAGAGCTTATGCTCAACAAAGAGAACGAACTGAGACACGTAAAATATTTACGTGGTGAAATTGACGGCTTCATCTCTAATTATGTGGTAGAAGGAAAAATGGTAGGTGTATTGAGACAAGCTACCAATCACTACCTTACACAACTAACTGAAGGTCGTTACACAATAGACAACATATCCTCCACCATGCGAAGAGTGGGAGGAGGAATGGAATCTCATGGGTTGGAGATAACGCTAATGGATAGCAAGGACAATATGATAAAGAATAAAGAGCAGCTAAGTGGAGGTGACGAAACTGCTTTAGGGCTGGCCCTTAGGATCGCTATATCAAAGCTAATGGCGAGAATAAGGCCTTTTAAGAACTCTGAGAAGAGATCTCCAATAATAAATTCCATAATAATGGACGAACCCATGGCAAGTTTGGATTCTAACCGAAGATGCATTCTCCTTCACATACTAACTCAGGACAAAAGCTTTAACCAGATTTTCCTTGTTACTCATACAGACATAGAATTTGGTGATTATCATTCAATCCTACTTGAGGAGGATGGGTATGGTAAAAGACAGATCAGCTATAAACCGATTCAGTTATAGTATGTCTATCACTCATGGCAGTACGGGGCCATCACGTAAGTTGTAGTTCGTGCGTTCCATAACTAAGGCTACGACTCTATGACCTGTTACCAAAGTCCCTTCTCTTATCAAATAAGCATACGATAAGAGCTAGTAGAGGCTCCGATCTTAGGATAACAATATCGTTAGAATATCCTCAAAAGCGGCGTAGCAAAATGATAGAAGCCCACATCAAATCTAGTAATCATGTCCTGTTTTTCACTCTCCAACTATTTTCAATATACTTTCACCCCGAGTAGTTAGTTAGTTCCTAGATAAGAGCGGTAATTATTTGAAGAAATAATCCATCTTATTGTGTGTAAATGTTTGTTTACAGCTGGGACATGGTTCAGATTTAACGCTAAAAATAGCTGAATGAAATGATTCTTCGTCCATTTCTAATCGTGAGCGAAATTCCGAGCTGCAATTTCTACATCTAAGCATCAATTGTGTCATAGTTCATCAATGACAAAATAAGATATTTTAATATTAAGATTTACTATCAAAACTGTTCAAAATACTTCATTTCCAACTACTAAATAAAGCGGAACCCTGAAAAAACACATCATGACAATGCGGAGTAAATTCTTGGAAGAGAAATGTCATATCTATAACTAATATTCATGTGTCCATCGTCAAATTCCTCGTAAAAATGTTTGACATTTATTTTTTCCAGTTTGTAATGAAGTATCCTGGCGCCCCATTGAAGATTAAATTCGTCTCGTGTACCACAATCAATGTACACTAGCTTCAATTTTTTTAAGTTCTTGCCATATTTTTCAATCATTCTAACTGGATCCCATGAAAGCCACCTATTCCAAACATCCTGATGCATCTCCCCCGTTTTGAGATCAAAAGGCAAATCTACAGCCAGTTGCTTTGACTTTGGATTGGGTGAATAATGAGCCGCCATCGCAAGTACATTCAAAGGAGGTCCGTCCTTTTGTTGATGACGATTAGGTTTATTCCAGAAGTCATCCAACCATCTCTTTGGCCCTCCTGCCTCCCTAAATGCTTCAAGGGCCTTTGGAAAATCTGGAATATAGCAATACTCGAAAGCTGCGTCTCCTGAGTGATCGGCTAAAGCATGAAATATTTCTGGATGTCGCATGCCCAAAACAATGGAGCCATAACCTCCAGAAGACTTCCCCCAAACTGCATGTGTAGAAATATTGTAGGTGTTGTCTACGAATGGTACAATTTCATTTATTATATAATCCTCATATCTTCCTGTCGCTGAGGAGTTAATGTACTGATTTCCACCAAATCTAGTAAAGCAATCAATTAGCACCAAGATCATAGGGCCGCATCTCCTTTGAGAAATCAAGCGGTTCATTCTGTCTTCAATATTTTCGGCTAGCGGATCAGTGTTCAGTAGCATTTTTCCTTGTCCCCCGAATCCGACCAGTGCAAATGCAGCAATATATCCTTGAGAGTAACTCGCTCTGTATCCAGGAGGAATGTAAACTATAATATCTCTTATATAGGGATCCTTGAGTTGGTTCGATTTAAGAACACTACTTTTGAATCTATGTATTGCTATCTTACCTTTTAATTTAGTCAACTTCCAAATATCTTATGCATTCTATCCTTAACAATGTTAGTACATCTCTCTTTACCGGATCTTGATATAGCCCTTAAAATAATAATGAGGATTAGATAACGATGTTCTTAAGTAGATACCACATAAGCAAGACTACCTCTTTTAAAACGAACATTAAGTACAAAACCCTCCATTTGAAAAATAAGACCGGGAAAAGATCATTCATCAACCGCGGTGACATTCTGTACCAGCCATGATTTTGGCCACTTATTCGCAGCGGAATGCTTATCGAAAGTTAGTATACTTCTTCTACTTATGACTACCCTTTCTCTTGGATCTTACTTTGGTGGCTGCTTCTTTTAGTGTCTCGCTTGTTACAGGAACAGACTCACCGATCTGTTGTGCAGTATGCTTCACTGTCTCACTTATCTCGCGTGCAGCAACCGCTGTTTCATCAACACTAACAGCAGTGTCTTTGATGACGCCACGTTCTTTCAACTCTTTAGCGGTTTCACTAATTTCCTTTGTAGTATCTCTTGCCGCGATCATTGCTTCATGCACAGCCGTTGCAAGCTCATCAATTGCGCCACTCTGACGTACAGCTCGTACCACGTCTCTCATCCTTGAAGACGCTTCTCGAATATTACTTGCAATATCTCTTATTGTATCTATAGTCTTTTGCGTAGATGGATCAGTTGTTGCTATTTTACCGGAGCTCTTGGAGGTAGCATTATCGTGTATTGACGAAGTCATTGTATCATGTACATGTATCGGAATAATATAAAGAGATATGCTCTTAGGCAGTTGAACCATTTGTCTATTGTTATGTACATATGTACATAGCAAGTAAAACGACAGCGTCTGGAGTTTTTCTTTCTATGTTTTCTCTAGCTGAATTAACAAAAAAATACCATCAGAACCACAGATGAAGACATCAGAAGTTTGTGGGACGACATGTATCTTTTTAGCAATAAGATAATAATATCTTGACTCAACAATTTAACAATTATCATGGCGTCAGACTGGAAAATAATGCAGAGTGAACTTCTGTTCGAGAATCGTTGGATCGCGTTGTATGAGGATAAGGTTAAAATAAGAACTGGAAAGACCAAGCATTATACCTGGTATAAATCGCCAGATGTTGTCGTTATTGTACCCTTTCTTAGCGAAGATACCCTAATCATGATTCGACAATATAGACATCCACTGCGTAAAATCTTACTTGAATTCCCCGCAGGTCATATAGAAAATAACGAGAATCCGGAGAACACGGCTAGACGTGAATTATTAGAAGAAACTGGTTACCATGCTAGAGAGATCGAAGAGGTATATGCATACCATCCATCAGTTAGCATATCAAAACAATTTGTTCATGTCTATAGAGCAAGAAGTCTGATCAAAGGTGAATATAAACATGATAGTATGGAAGATATTAGGGAAATCGATTTTGTTGCTATTGAAGACCTAAAAGAGATGATAGCAGAAAGAAAGGTTGAGAGCGCTGGAACTTTAATTGCGTACCTAATGTGTTGCACAGGAATATTATGATCTAAATCTATAATTGATGCATTTTAGAACATCTCTTCGTCATCCATAATAATAATAATATGGAGGGGGGCGTATATCATTAACAATTCAATCGCCCAGCAATATTATCCTAATCACTATTCGACCAAAACGTGAAAAATAGAAAATCTCACTTAGTTAATCATTCAATGCTTTGGTATGCATAATATGTTCTCAATAATTCTCTCGTATCGGGCACATTCGCAAAATATGTTACACCGATATTCAAAAACATTTTTAATTCCCTTATGATAGTCTTGGGAGTTCCAGAAATAACTAAATTTGAATCTTTCACGATTCCCCTATTATATGACATATTCATGGTTCTAGTCCGTAGTTTCCTCTTTTGCCTTCAAATTCCTATGAAGAAGGGGCAGATATACTCTATTCGAATGGGGCTAATTGGATGACATATCATTGACGGCTGGGTTTGGGGTGGCGGTAGTGGTCATGGTGACTGATAGAATACACTTTCCGGTTTTATTTTTATGATAATCCTCTTTTCATTAGGTGCACGGCGAGGATACTTATCCATACCAAGGTATTTTTTTGCAAGCTTATCGATATGGCTGTCAGCACCATTGTTAGTCTGCTCTACTACTCTTCCTCTTACAGTAATCATATGGTAGGGATTATTTTGGTCAACAATACAAATAGCTGTCCTAGGATCTCTAGATATGTTCTTGTGTTTTAATCTACCTTCAGCAGTATTTACTAAAATCGTGCCATTTTCTATGTCTATCCATGTCGGTGTCACCTGTGGTGAACCATCTTTCATAAGCGTACTTACAAATGCAAAATTTTTTCCTTGAAGTAGTTTAAGCATGGGTTCAGTTATTCGTCCTTTGTCATC
>AF_2010_repII_A100DRAFT_1000079_pt1 | contig 14525 bp, 16 predicted proteins | sample AmaForreplIIA100_FD_9198 | JGI IMG/M metagenome (IMG submission 9198) | reverse complement strand
TGACAACTGCGCCTATAATCAGAACAATTATTCCTACGATAAGTAGTGCGGTTCCCCCATTCATTGTTCTATTCCCAGTCCTGTGCTACGTACATACATTATCTCCCTAGCGCTTTTTGATTATCTTTTGTCAAAATGTGCAGCAGTTAACACTTCTAAGCTTAGCAGTGAACAGCCATATACCTGGTTCAACCACGCGTGCATTTATACTACCTTGTCGAAGTGGTAACTGATAATTAATGACGACGATGATCTGTGTAGGATGTGAAAAATGCTTCGAGATCGACCATTTTGAAGCGTTATTTCCTATAGTAAGAAAAAATAACTCCATAAAGGTATGGTTTCAAACACCGCTTACAAAATAGTAGTGGTGATGAAAAAATAAAAGAATAGCTTAGTAAATTGCTGTCTAGTTATTTACCAGCTTCCTAAATGAAGCGTCCTTAGTAGTGATGAGTCCTGTCTCTACCAGTGGTCGTTCTCCTACTGCTTTTTCTATTGCCTTATTGCTTAGTTGTATNGCTTGTTGCGTACTCATGTCCGCAGTGTANTCTTTCTGAATTACATCAAGAGCCGTATCTGAATATTGACCTATAGCAAAACCTGCTCCCCTGAAGAAAGTCCCGCTTGGATCAATTTGGTATAGCTGAACTCCAGTTTGATCTATTCCTCCTATTAGTATTGAGGCTGCCTGAGGTCTAACGGCGTAAATAGTGTAATTGTGTAGGTATGAACTGAGATGTTTTGCAAGAGAATTAACATCGATTGGACTCTCATAGCTAAGCCTATGTTTTTGCGCTGCTAACTGTATCTCATCAATTAGTTGCAAGATATCGCCTATGTATCCAGAACCCGTTGCGCCTATATGTCCGTCAATTGTAAATATTTTTTCGGCAGGTTCCACTAAGGGTTTGGTCGGTTTAATGTGACTAGATAGCAACGCGAAGTTCGCAGTTTTGATTCCAATTGTCGTTGAACCCCTACTTACTGCTTCTAGCGCGCTATCTACTAATACTAATCTTCCCTCAGGACCATAAAAGTAAGGATACCTATTGTTTCCAAGGCCAACACTGCTACTGCTACTCTCTGCCATTTCTAATTACCTACCCCCTTATCCCCCTCTTGTACCAACAGTAAGTTCGGAATTGCTAGAACATCGATACCATTCCCTGATCCCGGGTCTCTTTCCATAGCAGCTGCCACAGCCTTAGCGGCAATTTGTTTTGCTTGTTCATTAGTTATGTCCTTATTGTATACACTTTCAAGAACACCGTATGCAATAGGAGAACCAGAGCCTGAAGACGCAAAGTCTTCCTCGGTTACCGCGCCGCTCATATCCGCAGCCAATACATGTCCGCCTTCTTGGTCTACGCCTGCCACCAACAATTCTACGAAATATGGCTGATAGTTCTTTAGACCGGAATATGCTAGATTTGCAATTAATCTTGCAGATTCCTTCACTGTTAGCGGAAAACCTCTTCTGAGTTCTATTAGTCGTCTCTCAGCCTTTGCGACCTTTATCATATATTCAGCATCAGATAGTTGCCCAGCTATTGCTACCGCTAAAGTATCATCTATTTTTGCTATTTTTTGTGTTATCTTCGAGCCAATGAAGAAACCTTTACTAGCTCTTCTATCTGACCCAAGTACAATGCCTTCCTTTGTTCTTATGCCGACGATTGTTGTCATTTCCTATCTTTTTTAATCTTTACTCCCAATTTCATATAGAAGCGTCGAGCATTAATTGACTAGCATTGATACAACTAGGTCACATACGAATAATGATAGTCTATTCGTTTATGCTGTATGACAGGTGAGGTCAGGCTTAAGAAGATCTCGTTGGAGACCTGATGCGTATACACAATCTTTTTGGAAGAACTAAATTAAGCTGTAAGTTCCTTCCAATAATTCCGGCATCTGACTCCAAACGTCAGATGAGAGAATTATTAGCATTACGCGGGGGGTTTATTCGACCAGGTCAAAAAGTGAAAACCTCTTGCCTTGCGCTATCTTTATGTCAATGTTAGGCTTTTCGTCTTTAATATCAATGATATTATAGGAGAATTCGAAAAATCCTCTAAATCTAGCAGAAGATAATGTTCAAGCATAAGAAATTTCCAAAGCACCCAGGATCCCCAAGGTCTATGTTTATGACCACAAAGAACTAAATTGACCTTAGATTCAAGAAAGAACTAACTTCCTCCATTATGAATATCAGACAGTTGAACGGTCCAAATTATTCATTTACGATAACTTGATCATTAGTAGTATTGAGTACAGGTTTCTCCTTAGCCAGTATTGTCTTTGAGCGCTTCCTTTTGGACTATAGTGCGAATTCGAGAGAAGTTAGTGGTTAGCATCAATGAACGGACGTAAAAAGAGAAAGTTCCAAATATCCCGTAGCTAAGCTGCTAATGCAGTGGAACACAAAGTTTGCGCTTATTGTGGTAAAGAATTTCTGGGAGAAAGTTGGCCTCACATAGAAGGCGATTCTAATAGGGGTGTTCTGAAGATAGAACATTTTTGTTGTGAAGAACATAAGTGCAATTTCTTAACCTCGAATTTGTGAGCTTTAACAGCTATAATTAAGATGTTAATACTTGTGATATAGATTATCTCCCCTATTAGCTTGATACCATATTGACGGTCTGCATGGGTTGCTCCCTATAATCCTGACTGACAGTCTAGAAAGTGAAAAACTGGATATTTGTGTCTTCAATCAGCTAGTACATCTGTCTAGGTTAATCCATACGGAATCGCTCGGCATTTCAGAGTTCTACTCTTGCAGGTATCGTACTGGTTATGATTGGGCTTACTTTTTTTCATGCTAATCATAATTTAATGTCTGAATCCACGTCCACTACACTTCTAATAACTTGCTTTCATCGAAGGATTTTGAATTATACCAACTGTATTTAAAAAAATCCAAGCACCATTCATGAAATAATGGATCTTCGCTAAAAAATGCCGAATTCATATCCGTTTCTCCGTCTGGTCTCACTGTTGGAAACATAACAGTTGCCTGTTTCTCATTCAACACCGTGGCTATCTCTATTCTCTCGACCATCCTTCTTTCTACTATTCCTTTTTTTATGAACTCAGGGAATCCTGCACTTTTCAAGAGGTCGGCCCGTTTCCTTGGTACCATAGCTTTTTGGGGGAGAATATAACTGAATTTGATTCCACCTAGTTCCTTTATTTTTGGTAACACTGCTTCAATCAAATCTAGCGGGATTTGTGGCAACATTCCAAATATGTACTGTGTAGATTGTTTGTAAATCTGTCTCTTCCATAGTTCGATAACGGCAACCATTCCTGAAATGAATTCGCAATTATTCAAGGCCCCAATTCTTTGAATGAATTTCGTAGGAGTTTTTTTTCCAAAGGCATGAGTTGAAAAATATTCTTTATTTCTTGACAAAAAGTCAAAAGTCGTGATCTGATTCATTATGGTACTTCCAAAAGTTGTAAGTGAAAACATTCCTGCTGAATTTTTTTCAATTAAGCCAGCGTCCATTAACCGATTAAGGTTTCTATGAACTTCTTGCATAGTAACATTAAGGTCCTTGGCTAATCTCGAAAGGTTGTAAACTTTACCAGCATTCGACTGCTGTCTGTTTAGCTTAGATAGCATGGCTAGCCGCTGTTCGCTCGCAAGCTCAAAGAAGATCCGTTGTGTATCTTCGACGGAACTGTTGCCAGTACTAGCAGAATCACTTATCAAGTTCGTATCATCTGAATGCATGCATCTCTTATAGCTCTACTTTCTGAAATTCTTTTCTATGCGGGTTAATTCATATAAAATTTCGATCTTGTGAAAATTGAACACATCTAAGTCGATCCTCGTTATCTCGTATATATATGATCGACCAGGAGTCATTTACTGCTGAATTTTTGAACTGTTTGCGAAATTCGTAAATAAGAACGGGGATCTTAATGACTGCTTATCACGGGAAAGGGATATCTCCCACCTTTAATTTCTGCTTAATTTTGTTTATTATCTTGTGAGCGAGGACACCTGAATCACTACCCTTTTTTTGATGATCGGCGCTACTGCTAGTGCTAGCGCTACTGCTAGTGCTAGCGCTACTGTCAATGTTGGTGCCACGGTGGGCATGAGAGGTCCCAATGGTACTCCCCTGGTCAGTAGTATTTGTGCCGGGCTCGGGACCGGTAGGGGTACTTGATGTTGATGGAGGGATAGGATTACTACCATTTAATGGGGCCGGGGACAAAGGTATGACGGACGGGTTGGGACTAGTACTATCGTCACTAAGAATTTTAGGGCTAGATAGCGCGTAGAGGGTTTTTACTTGTATAAGGAGCAAACTAATCGAAACAAGAACAACCATGATAGAGATTTTTAATCTAGCAAGTCTTATATTAAAACTCCCCCGAATAACGTGAGACGGATCTATATAAAGGCGTTAAATACCAATCTAACCGAAAAATATCTAGAATTTGTTTATAGGACTTAGTTCTGGTACTGGATGCTGCCAAATTCTGTAAGTATATTGCGCCATTCACCTCAACAGTCGTTCTGATTCCCTTTGTTTAAGATATTGGTCATACTAGAAGTGCTAAAGAGAGTGATTGTATCCAATCATACGAAACGAATTCCTGCGTGGAACAAAAATATTCCAACAATTGCGTCCTAGAACGATGGAGCTNTCTATNGNCGTGATCAAATACTNAAATTGTATNCGAGCTCTCTAGAAGCTATGGCTCATCTAATTATCTTATCCAGTGTATCCGACAACAANGGGCTTAGATCAACCCTCGCAAACTCATTTGGNATAGAATTTGTCGCTATAATATCTTGTATTCCAGCNCTTTTCATCTTCTGTGCTATGCCAGACTCCAAAAGAGCGTGAACACACACTNCATGAACCNTGTTAGCCCCATTCTTCTTTATCAAATCGCATGCTTTTGCAATAGTGTTTCCGCTACTTATCATGTCGTCTATCAGAAGTACGTCCCTACCTTCTAGTTTCTTTTTAAATTCGCGTGTATACTTCTCATCTTTAATAATTACCTCACCAGTACTCAGGTCTCTTGATTTTTCAAAATAAATCATATCAGTCTTAAGCAGTCTTGCAAATTCTGCTGCTCGTATTATTCCTCCATAATCAGGCGATACGATTAAAGGATTATTGAGCTTAAGAACATTTCTTGAGTAATCAGCCAAAAGCGGAATTGATGAAATATTTTTAACAGGAATTGTGAAATAAGACAACGCCCTTTCACTATGTATATCTACTGTTAGAAGATGCGCGGTGCCGCATGCTTCAAGTAATCTAGCTACCAGAGCAATACTGATAATCTCTCCATCTGAAAAAGCCCTATCTTGACGAGCGTAACCCAAATACGGAATCACAACAATAACCCTTGCAGCTTTATCGTCAACGCATTTCTTGACGATCATCAGGGTTTGAAGTAAATGACGATCGGTAGGGGGATACGTCGACTGGATAATAACACAGACTCTTTCATCAAACCTTGCTTTTATCGTGAGTTTACATTCACCGTCTGAAAATATGCGTGATTCTACCGGAACGGCTTCAGTGTGCATAAGTTTGGCAATACGGTTTGCTAGGTCTGAGGATGACGGGCCTGACACTATTGAGATTTGTTTTTTCAAATGTATCAGATAGGGCCAGTACGCAATCTTAAAAACGTTAGGAACTCTATATGAACTCGGATGAAGATAGAAGATTTAGATAGATACTGAGAACGCTGAGTTGTTTTGCTAGCTATGACTTCACACTGGTATTATAACAAGTGATGTAGGGTTATCAAAATATGCGATTGAATACGGAGAGCAATTTATTTTCGTTATGCAAAGATGATCCCCCTTGCTTTACATGTAAGTTGAGGATGTGTAGTATGAATAATCTTTCCGTGGAGAAGCTGGGTATGGATTTTTGCGCAATCCTAATATATGTTGCACTAACTATGAATTTTCTTAGATTGTAATGGCTTCTCAGGCTCTACTTATAAGCGAATTACAAACACAATGCACGTTTGCAGTCATTGCTTACAATGACTTGATAAAATCTTTGGAATCTTTGGAATCAATAGCATCAAGAGATAAAGAAAAACTCGATCGGTGTTGGTATTCTATTGAATCGTTCCTGATAGCAGTAGCAAATATATCAAAAATTCTTTGGCCTTCATTACCTGGCGGTTCTGCGATACCGTCGGAACTATCTTCACGAAGAGAAAACCTTAGAAACCTATTATCGCTTGACGATTCCTCACCGCTCAAACCAAGAAGATTCAGGAATTATCTTGATCTTTATGAGGTCAGGATAGAAGAGTGGACGGCGATGTTAAAAGATAGAATGCTCATCGATTCGAACATCGTTCCAATAGATTTCCTCAGTGGTACGGATCCAAATCAAATGGCCTCTATGCGTAATTTTGATCCACAAACACGTACATTGTATTTTGCTGACGAAAAATATGAACTAGAAAAAGTTGTTAAAGCAGTATCGCAACTGTTGGAGAAGATAAAAGCGAACAGCTTGTAAATTTACGTCAAAATTCCCGAGAAGCCCAAGCTTCAATTAGCTTCTTGTTCTCCAAAAAATAATTTCTGTCTACGACTATGACATCGTTGCACTCTGTCAAATCTATGAGCGGCGTCATCCTCCCTTTTGGGAAATTTATCCCTTCAATAAGTCCACCAATAAAATTTCTACCTGATGATGACTTCTTTTTTTCTTCTTCTAGATTAGCCATAACAAATAGCTATAAATTCATGGCTTTTAAGTTTATACATCAGCAGCGTTGCTTCTGGCAAAATGCGTCAATATTCCTATTATTGTAGTACATATCCAAGTTCAATCGGTTTCAGTAAATTTTTGGTTTCCCTGAACTGAGGTGCGCGCGTTGGCTTTCTGGTGCTGATGATTTCAACTTACCTTAATATAACAGCCGTAATACAAAAAGTCCACTTACACTATGTCGATGGATACCGATGATCTTACGCAATACAAATGGGGGGTAGCTCATATCTTCAGCAGTTACAACAATACATTAATACATATAACAGATACCAGCGGTGCTGAAACAATTTCCTTCAGTTCTGGAGGAAGACATGTGACAGCCGATCGATATGAATCGTCGCCCTACGCTGCAATGAAATCCGCGGTTGCCGCGGCTGATGTCGCCAAAGCAAAAGGGATCAATGCTCTTCACATACGAGTGAGAGCAGTTGGTGGTGTCGGCCCTAGGATCCCTGGCCCAGGAGCTCAAGCAGCCATCAGAGCATTAGCTAGAGCTGGTTTCCGCATTGGTCGGATTGATGATGTTACCCCAGTTCCTCACGATACAACTAGGAAGCCTGGCGGAAGGAGAGGAAGAAGAGTTTAGCAGCTCATACGACAACTATCCTCTTGTTCCTCACAGCGCACTCTCCACCCTATTAGCTACTGTTTTATTCCCTTATTGATGACTGCAATATTACGGATGACTTGTAAGAAACACTGGCAATAGTATCGTATTGTATACTGATTGGTCATAGGTGAGGGGGCCTGACTAAAATCTTATAAGCCGAATGATGAGCTATAGGATCTAAAGTTAGAACAGTGCAACGTGTGGCCCTTAAGAATGCATTAGTCGAAGCTGTGAAAGAGACAGTGCAACAAGAATCATCAATAGCGGTGGCATTTTCGGGTGGTATAGACAGTAGCTTGCTTGCAAAGATATCAAGCGATTTGGGAATTAAAGTTATGCTAATCACAGTAGGATTTCCAGGTTCTCCTGATACTGAATTCTCTAAAATAGTTGCCGGAAAACTATGTTTACCTCATAAAGTAGTAGAATTAGAAAAGGAGGATTTCTACCACGTACACGATTATGTTTGGAGAAAATTAAGCTGCGAGAATTTGTGCCACATCGAAAATTGTATTGCATTTTTCTACCTTGCAAATCTCGCACATCAAAATGGCCTTCGCCTACTTTTGTCGGCAAATGGTTGCGATGAACTTTTCTGCGGTTACGACACATTCAGAAGGAGTTACAAAAGTGGTAACNACAGAATGATGCAATTGATACGGGACCGGATCCGCAAGGAGAATATTTTGATGAGAGAGATCGGGTCGGTAACGGTGGAGTTCGGTATAAAATGCAAACACCCTTTTCTCTCAGAAAAATTTATCTCACATAGCTTCAATGTTTCGATTAATGATAAGATCAGAGGTCATAATGATTTCATTCGAAAACATATCTTAAGAGAGGTAGCGGTAATGATTGGTGTTCCAGAAGAAGCCGCATATAAGCCCAAAAAGGCATTACAGTATGGTTCACTAATCCACAAGAATCTTAGAATTACAGGCATTCGGAATCGTAAGAGTTAATTCATCGCACACCTTGAGACCTCAGATTAGAATATTTGTCTCTTGTCTTTTTTACCTTTTCCGCTACATGATCAATAATTTCTGACGAAGCGCCCAGATGGTTACTAGGATCAAATATATACCTTAAATCTTTTGACGAAAGTCTCTTTGTCAAATTAGGATCTTTTTTTATAGCATCACGGAAATGCTCCCCGCTCTGCAATATCGAAAACCCTACCCTTTGGATATCTCTGTATGCCTTAATTCTTGGTATTCCTTTCCTAACCAACCCCTCCAGAACAAATTCTGAATAGATCTGACCTCTAGTCATCTCTAAGTTCGATGAGAGTCGTTGAATGTCTATTTTCAGCCCTGCTAGTACGTTAGTTAAGGAATTCAACATTTCGTCTAAAAGGATTACCGCTATCGGAAGAGTAAATCTTTCATTTGCTGAATTTGATAGATCTCTTTCGTGCCATAAAGTAACATTTTCGAACGCAACATTAACTAGAGCTCGCAGAATCCTCGCAAGTGAGGAAATCCTCTCACTTTTAATAGGATTGCGTTTCACAGGAACTGCACTGCTTCCCATTTGACCCTTTCTAAAAGGTTCCGCAACTTCAGCNAATTCAGTTCTCTGCAGATTCCTAATTTCGGTAGCAATTTTGTCTAGCGTGCTGCCAACGAGCGCTATTAGAAACTGTGTCTCTGCCATTCGTTCACGAGGGATTACCTGCGTTGCGGAATCGACAGGATGCAAGCCCAAATCCTTTGCTACTATCCCTTGTACCTCTAAGGCTCTCTTTCCCATGAGTGAGCCTGTCCCGACCACTCCTAACGTCTTGCAAAGCAAGAATCGTTTTTTACCCTCTTCTATTCTTTCAATGTGAGTAGCCATCTCTGTGGCCCACACCGCGAACTTCAATCCAAACGCTATAATACTTGTATGTTGCCCGTGCGTCCTCCCTACGGCTGGTTGTGCCTTAAATTTCACTGCTTGGTCTGCCAAGATTGAGGCGAGTTTTAAAATTTTGGGTTCAATAATGCGCAACACGTCTCTCATTTGCATGGAAATGCTAGTATCTATGACATCATTGCTCGTTAGGCCATAATGGATCCAAGGCTTCGATTTTGCCGAGCACTGCTCGCTAAGCGCCTCGACAACTGCAGCGGTATCGTGCTCACTAACTGCTTCTAATTCACTTACCCGCTCTAGAGTAATCTTATCAGACCTGATTATCTTGAAGATTTCCTTGTAAACATGCGCTGGAATGATACCTAGTTGAGCCTGTGCTTTTGCTGCTGCAGCTTCAAACTCTAGCTGGTACTGCAATCGCCTTTTTTCTTGAAATATCGATCTGATTTGAGGACTCCCATAGCGACCTGTGTCTATAGGAAGAATTGCCATACAAAGTAAATCCGCCGAAGGCACAAAGATAAAGGTTGTTGCAAGCCAGAACTTTCCTGTTACTACTCATTTATGCCACAGTTTGCCATCACGATTGATAGTCTCATAGCCATCCCATAATAGAGTCAAATATGTGAGATTTTAATAAAACCAACTCATGCCTAGGCAATGGTTATAATAAGTGGAGTACAAATCCACAAACAAGAATGAGTGAGTTACTCACCAGAATCGGTAACCACAAAGTTAGCAAAATAAGTGAGTTTGAGTTCCGAATAGAACCAGATTCTTCCAAGGGAATGAAGGTACCTGTTACAATTTATGCCAACGATCATCTCGTTTCGAAGATGGTTATGGATAGAACTATTGATCAAGCAGCGAATGTTTCAACATTACCTGGGGTCAAAGAGCATGTTATCGTCCTTCCAGATGGCCATGAGGGTTATGGATTCCCGGTAGGTGGAGTGGCTGCTACTGATCTTAATGAGGGTGTCATTAGTCCAGGCGGCGTAGGATACGATATAAACTGTGGAGTCAGATTGATTAAGACCAGCTTAACTGAAAAAGATCTGAAAAACAGATTAAGAGATCTAGTAAATGAACTATTTAGGTCTGTTCCCTCAGGGGTGGGTAGTGAAGGAAGAGTTAGATTGACTAAGGCAGAGCTCGATGAGTTTCTTGTGCAAGGTGTAGAATGGGCTATAGCACGCGGATATGGATGGGAAGAAGATGCAGAAGTATGTGAAGAAGGCGGAAAAATGATAGGGGCAGACCCAGACAGCGTATCAGATATGGCTAGGAAACGAGGCGCGCCACAATTGGGTAGCTTAGGATCAGGTAATCATTTTCTCGAGATACAGAAGGTTGATAAAATCGTTAATGAGAAGGCTGCAGAAGCCATGGGCATTAACGAAGAAGGACAGCTAACAATTTTGATTCACTGTGGTTCGAGAGGATTTGGACATCAAGTGTGCAGTGACTATCTACGCGTATCCGAAATTGCTTTGAAAAAGTACGATATGAAACTTGTTGATAGAGAACTTGCATGTGTTCCCAATCATTCATCAGAAGGCGAGAATTATCGGAAAGCAATGTATTCTGCCTTGAACTTTGCTTGGTGTAACAGGCAGATGATAACTCATTGGACCAGAAAGACGTTTGAAAAGTTTTTTGGCGAGAACGAACGACAGCTCGATATGAAACTCGTATATGATGTAGCCCATAATATTGCAAAAGTGGAACGATATCGGGTTAACGGAGAAGGAATGCGCGACCTAGTCATCCACAGGAAGGGTGCTACGAGGGCGTTTCCCCCTGGTATGGATGAAATCCCTACAAGATATCGTCGTGTAGGGCAGCCTGTAATTATTCCCGGCTCTATGGGAACTGCCAGTTGGATTCTTTTAGGTGGTAAAGCGTCGCTTGATTTAAGTTTTGGATCGACTGCACACGGAGCAGGCAGAACCATGTCAAGATCTGCAGCTAGGAGAAGTCATACTGCTGAAGAAGTGAGGACCAAGCTTGAAGCCCGTGGAATCTATGTCAAAGCGTTAACAAAGGAGGGAATTGTTGAGGAAACACCCGATGCTTACAAGGATGTGGATGCTGTGGCACATGTGTCTGATTCTCTCGGAATTGCAACCAAGGTAGTACGACTAACGCCGCTAGGAGTGGTAAAGGGCTAGTGGACCAAGAAGAAGACCCAGATATTACTATCATCAAGGCTCGAAAAATGAAGGAGCTGCAAAGGCATGCCGTAATGCAGGAAAAGATGAAGGCAAAGAAGGAACGTGCCAATTTACCCAAAACTGATAGAGAGATTATATCGAGTTACCTGTACGATAGAGGTGAAGAAGTGTTAAATGTTTCAGAATCACAGTTCCCAATTCAAACGCGGGCAATAATTAGTAAGATCGTTGAATTGATCAAAGCCGGCGAGATTAAGGAAAAAATATCAGGCGGTGAATTGCTTGCGCTGTTCAGGTCCATTGGTATGAATATTAGATTTAATACAAGTATCAGAGTTGAGGATCATGGGAACCTAGTTTCCATCGCTGACAAACTAAAGTACAATAGCGAGGAAAGCCCTTGACGCTTAGAAACTAACCAAAAGATTGAGGTTAATTTTGGACGAACATCGAATCGGAAAAAATGTTCGCAGATATTTTAAACCTACGTTTCTCTTATAGCTCATTAGTAAAATCGTCGTAGCCATAACTCTGTACTTGCAGCATGATAGTCCAGCTTGCTCTGCAATTACTGAATCATTGATTCTCATATGGAGTCCCTAACAATCTTGCTATGGGATGCTATAGTAGCTCAAACCGCATTTTACGACTCGATTAGGTATATGAAGCCTTGTTGATTTTACACCAAAGAATTTTCTAGACTTCGACCTTCGTTTCCTAAGAAATTCGGAAACCCGTTGATGAAACAGCAGAGAAAATTGTCTATGAGATTTTATGATTTCTGACCGGCCACTCCTTGTTCCTGGTAACTTGTCAATTCTACTTCTCGACTGGTTTTTCATGGTTCAGTTCACATGAACCACGGTCATGTGATCTCGAGAGCGCTGAATAAAGGAAAATTATCACTCCTTTGTAACCCGGTATTAACATAAGTAGCTTCGAAATACGATGCCCGAACGGAAAGATGCTTATGACATCAAGAAGTGCTTGGGCCCCGCTCTGTATATCTCCGTTAGGAAAGATCAAGTGAAAGGATTTATACCGCTGAGGTTGTGGAATTTTATTGAGAAGTCCGAAATTATCTGCATCGGTTAGCGAAACGAAATCAATTTGGTGAGATACGTCGAAAAAATCGACGACAATTTTGAATCTTCTGCAAGGACCACATCCAGAGTCGTAAGCTAAGATATAGTTAGACAATTGATACTGTCATTACTATTAGTTTCACACCTTTAAAAATTGTCATTTTGATATGCTTTCGATTGGCCAGGTCGTATTAAACCGTTGTAACTGTGCCTGCGCCTTTACACAATTACAGTGATACTGTACACACTTCCAAATGATGACGTTCTCGAGACCATTACTTAGATTCGATTCTTGCTTATCTTCCGTTTGCTTCATTACTAATTATAAATTCTGTCTCCGAGCTTCAAAACAGGCTTGTCCTTGATATTCAATATGGCTGACCTTGATAATCAATATGACTGCTTCACTTAGCGAGCAGCAGGCTAGAAGAATGAGCTATTGCTTCAGTTATAGTTCACTCCCCCATGGACAATATTATACCTTTCCAAAGATGAAATTCAGTCAATAATAGCAATCGCGCGCACTGGCGATCCGGTAGCACCAGTCAATTTAAGTGGTGCTATAGTAAATGCGAACCACCCCTCCCATCTTAATTTTTCCAAGTTAGAAAGATTCTCTACTACCAAGATGTCATTAGACAACAAGATCTTATGGGATGTAAAGTTGGAATCCATACCCACGTCGATACTTGGACAATCTGTCGCAACAGCATTTACCTTGTTGTCGACGAGGTATTGCGACGCGTCTGGAGCTAGACCAGGATTCGCCATAACACAATCTTCAATTTTTTCCTCATCCTTTTTGTAGTAATGCATTTCCCAACCCGTATCAAATATTATGGTATCGTTCTCTTCGATGCTCGTCCTGCACTCAAGAATGTCTTGGCGCGTAATCAGCTCATTGCTTTTTTTCTCAATCCTCAGAACCAGAGAGCGCCTGTTGATAAATCTTTTGACATCAATCTGATCTATACTTTTGCCGTTCTGGGTGAAATGGCAGGGGGCGTCCATGTGGGTCCCTGTATGGGTGCTCATGAACATCACTTCAGAATCATAGCCATGGATATCAAATTTTGACCACCTAATAAACAGAGGCTGTGGGGAACCGGGAAAAACCTTAACATTTGGGGAGATTTCACGCGTGAGATCTATGACATTCATGGTTATTCGTTATATTAGTAAATAACCCAAATATTAAGAAGACCCAAGAATTTTATCATCATCCCGTTCTTTCCATGATCTCCTAACAGAATTTAGGCTTCTATGAGTCAGCGCCGAACCTACGAAATGGACCATTCTAATAGGTCCCGGTACCTAATCTATCCGATCTTGCACGCACCAGAAAGCTCCTAGCGACTTCTGCCTTGCTCCCAACCAATCCCTGGTACTTCGAGTCAATTCCAACACTCGGTGTCTGGTGGCGGGTAGACGTAGCGTAGATCACTTGCACTATTGCTTTAATTCTTGCCCACGTTGTCAGAATTCAGCAGACATTGAAAAGAGTTTAATAGCTGCCTGAAAGTACAGTATCACATGCCAACAGCGTACGTCTTGATTAACTGTGATCTCGGTTCTGAAGAAGAAATTCTTAGAGAGTTAAAAAAATTACCTGAAGTCATTGAAGTCAGCGGTGTATACGGCGTTTACGATATTATTCTGAAGATCAAGTCAGAAACAATGGACAAGCTGCGGGAAACTATCACTTGGCATGTGAGAAGAATTGATAAAGTAAGGTCTACTCTGACTATGATAGTGATCGAAGGCCAAGGTGAGAAAGGCAAAAGACCGCAGCTGGACCTTTGATATCGATGATTATGACATGCTTACGCAAAGCCTTAACCTTATAATAACACCCTTTCACAACTAGACTACTTTAGAATGTACTTAATGCAGCCAGCCACGTTCTCGGCCTCTTCTTCGGTATTAAAAAAGTGGGGAGCCGCCCTGACTACCTTTTTTCCACTCCCAATATCTCTTTCAGCGAATATTATGTTGTCTTGTTCCA
>AF_2010_repII_A100DRAFT_1000077_pt1 | contig 14537 bp, 10 predicted proteins | sample AmaForreplIIA100_FD_9198 | JGI IMG/M metagenome (IMG submission 9198) | reverse complement strand
GATTTCGAGGTGCTCACGACCATCATAAACGCCCGGCTGGCCGGCGTCGCACGTTCGGAGCTGTGGCCGAAGCTCGTGCAACTGAACGATCGGGAGGTGGAAACATTGACCTGGGTGGCGCGCGGCAAAACGTCGGCCGAAATCGCGCAAATTCTCGGGCTCACCAAGCGGACCGTCGATTTTCACATCGACAACGGGCGCACCAAGCTTGGCGCGGCGACGCGTACCCAGGCCGTGATCAAGGCGGCGGCCGGACGCCTCATCGACCCCTAGAAAATGGGGTGCCTCGCGCGGGGCCTCACCAGACGGCGAAGGCGAGCGCCAATGCGAAGGGGATGACGATCACCCCAAGATATATCCACGTCCTATATCCTTCAGCATCCTTCGGAAGCATGAAAAGGTGGAAGAGGATCCACAGGCAGACGCCGAATCCCAGTGCGAGCCTAATAAGATCGCCCGGCGTCTCGTAGACGGACCAAATGCTTTCGCTCTGCGGGCTGCTGACGCGCAAGGTCACCGCCAAAAGGATGCCGATGAATATCGCGTAAAGAAGAATGGCCGCTATTCGCAGGCGAGCCGGAACCTTGGAACGCGGTCTCCCAGCGTCAGGGGCGGTCCCCCGCGGTGCTTGCGTCGAGATCTTGATGGTCATGGGTTCGGGGCCTCGATCTCCGCACCGAGAACTCTGGCCGACGAGCTAACGCAACCCCTTCCCGACTGTTAGATTATACACAATCTCGCTGCAGGATGTAAGTTCCATCACCTGCCCGGCGCGCAGCAGGCCGAGGGGGCAGCATTGCTTGCGCGAGGGGTGGCAGCCACTCGGGCCGAATGATCCCTGCGACAGTCTTTGCGGGGCCACCAATGGTCGCCGGCACCGAAGTCCGGCGTGTACCGTTATGGCCGATGCATCAGAGCCAGAAGCTGATCTTCAAGCCGGTCGCCTTCTCTGGTCTTCAAGCCGCTCGCGTTCGGCAAGGGGTCTTATGTGTGCGCCTCAGCGTTGGCACCCCCTTCCGTCCCTGGCGCGGGCGAGGAACTGTCCTCTCTGCCCGTGAGCAGCGTTTGCAAGGCGGGTACGACCACCAGCAAGATGATCGGACCGATGAACATGCCGCCGACCACCACCGTGGCAAGCGGCCGCTGCACCTGACTGCCAATGCCGGTCGAGACCGCCGCCGGTAGGAGACCGATGCAGGCCGAGAGGGCGGTCATGAGCATTGGCCGCATCCGCTGCTCGGCGGCGTGGAACATCGCGTCGATCGTGCCCATGCCGCTTGCCCTGACTTCGTTGTAATAGGTCGTGATCAGGATCCCGTTCATGACCGAGACGCCGAACAGCGAGACAAAACCGACGGCAGCAGAGATGCTGAAATCCAGGCCGGAAAAATACAGCGCCAGTACGCCGCCGCCGGCTGCAAAGGGAATGCCGACGAGGGCCATCAGACTGTCGCGCACGGAATTGAACAGGCCGTAGAGAAGCACCAGGATCAGGGCGAGACTGATGGGGACGATGATCGCCAGGCGCGCCTTTGCGAGTTGCAGCGATTCGAACTCCCCGGCCCAGACGATGCGATACCCGTCCGGCAGTTTAACGTTCCGCGCGATCCGTTGCTGCGCTTCCGCGACCGTGCTGCCTAAATCGCGGTCGCGCACGCTGAACTTGACCGGCATGTAACGCTCGCGCCGTTCGTGATAAATGTAGGATGCACCAGTATCGAGAGAAATATTGGCGAGCTCGCTCAACGGAATGTAGGCGTTAGTGCCATCCGGGGCCTGGAAGCCGACTTTGATGGTGCGCACGGCGTCGATCCTGTCGCGGTATTCGGGCGCGAGCCTGACAGTAACGTTGAACTGGCGATCCGCCTCGAGGAGCGTTGTAGCCGGCGTGCCGCCCAGAGCGGCTTGTACCACGCTGTTGACATCACCGACGTTAAGCCCGTATCGGGCCGCTTTTTCCCGATCAACTTTGATGTTCAGATTGGGTTGGCCGAGGACTGGAAAAATCCCGAGATCTGCAACGCCTTTGACCTGAGCCATCTCACGCGTGACCTCACCAGCGATCCGTTCCAGTACGCCCAAGTCGCGGCCAATGACCTTAACGGAGTTCGCTCCCTTGACGCCGGAAAGCTGTTCTTCGACGTTGTCTTGGATGTATTGCGAGAAATTGAGGCCGATCCCAGCAAACTCGTTCGAAAACTCGGCCTGTAGCTTTTTGATGAGTTCTTCTTTCGTCAGTCCCGCGGGCCATTGCTCGAACGGCTTGAGGGATGCGAACAGCTCCAAATTGTTGAAGCCGGCCGCATCGCTACCGTCGTCAGGGCGGCCATGCTGGGAGACCACCGTGATGACTTCGGGGTGGTTGAGCAGAATCTCTCGTAGCCTATTCGCGACCGGCATGCCCGCTTCCAGGGATATCGTCGGCGGCATCGTTACACGGATCCAGAGATTGCCTTCCTCCAGATGCGGTAGGAACTCGGTACCGAGCCGCGGCACCAGCACGCCGACGATGATCAGAAACGCGGCGCCGATCGCGACCATGATCTTGCGGTGTGACAATGACCAACGGAGAACCGGCGTATAAATCCTACGCAGCACGCGCACGGCGACGGTTTCAGCCTCTCGCACGTGCTCGGGGAGCAAATACGATGCGAGCACCGGTGTGATCGTGAACGTCGCGATCAGCGCTCCGATCAACGCATAGCCGTAGGTCCTCGCCATCGGAGTGAAGATCTGGCCCTCGACGCCCTGCATGGTGAACAACGGGACGAACGCCGCCACCGTGATGGTGGCGGAGAAAAAGACCGCTTTATCGACTTGCAGCGCGCTGGCGAGAATCAAGCGTAAGCGATCGGTCCACTTGCTTGCACCGTCCGCCACGCGGGTCGGGTCGATGCCGAAGCGTCCCTGAGCGAGCTGCTGCAAGAGTTGTTGGCGCTCCTCGGAGCTCGTCTGGAAATTCCGAAATATGTTCTCGACCAGAATCACGGCGGAATCGACGATGATCCCGAAGTCAACCGCACCGACGGACAAGAGATTCGCGTCTTCACCCAGCAAGACCAGGATGATAACACTGAAGAACAACGCGAATGGAATGTTGGTGCCTACAATGACGGCGCTGCGCAGGTCACCTAGAAAGATCCATTGGACGAGGAAAACAAGCAGGCAGCCAAACATCAAGTTGTGCAGAACGGTATGAGTAGTGACCGACACTAGTGTGCCGCGGTCATAATATGGAACAACCTTCACCCCTGGCGGCAGGGTCCCGTCGCTATTGATCTTTTCGACTTCCGCCTTAACACGTGCCAGCACTGCGTTCGTGTGCAAGGTCCGATTCATGACCACGATCGCTGTAACCACGTCGTCCTGTTTATCGAGACCCGCTTTGCCGAGCCTCGGCAAATAGCCGACATAAACCTTCGCGACATGCTTCACCAGCACGGGAGCGCCGTCCGATTGCGCCAGCACGATATTTTCGATGTCCTCGACCCGGTAGCCTTGTGTCAAATCAGCGGACCCGCCGCTGTCGAGGAGGCCGACACCGCGGATGTTTACCGATTGCTGGCCAAAATTGATGGTGCGCCCGCCCACATTGCTGTTGGCATTGCCGATTGCGGCGAGCACCTGCGGTAATGTGACGTTGTACGCGTCGAGCTTGTGCAGGTCGACTTCGACCTCGTATTCCTTAGTGGTGCCGCCCCAGGTGACNACCTGAATGACGCCCTCCACCGTCAAAAGGCGGCGTTGCAGGATCCAGTCCTGAACCGTGCGCAAATTGGTCAATCCGAAGTTCGGGGACCCCACCACCTGGTAGCGAAAAATCTCGCCGACCAAACTCGAGCCCTGGATCGTGGGCTGCACATTGTTCGGAAGATAGACCCGTTGCTGCAAGCTCAGAGCGGCCTGCGTGTAAGCGAAATAGTAATCGACCCCGTACTTGAACACGACTCGAACGAATGACAGTCCATAGAAGGAGGTCGAGCGGATGAGGTCGACGCCGGGCGTCGGGGAGAGTCCGACCTCCATCGGGATGGTGTAATAACGCTCCATCTCCTCGGCCGACAGGCCTGGAGCCTGGGCGGTGATCTCGAGGATGACCGGCGCTGGATTCGGATAGGCTTCGATATTCAGTTTGCTGAAGGCAATGAGGCCACCGCCGATGAAAACCAAAAGGCCCAATAGAATGATCGGACGTCGGATAAGTCCGAATGCTAGCAGACCCTTCAGCATCGGTTTCCTCTCAACCCGAACATGCCTCGCTGCCCGATTGAGAAATGATCAGCGCGATGCCGTGGCCCAAGCATTGCTTAGGAACAGCGCGCCTTCAGTGGCGACAAGCTCACCCGGCTGCACGCCCTCGAGGATCTGCCGGTAGCCCTCGTGTTGAAGGCCGACTTTGACAGTGCGTTTGGTGAAACGACGGCGGTCGGCGGTCATCCATACCGTCATCGTGCCGTCGCCCTCTCGCACCACGCCGTCGAGCGGAACCGCGACGGAACGCACCGGCGCGCCGGTGCGGATCACGAAGGTTGCGAACATCCCCGATCGCAATTCGTCCCGCTGGTTTTGGACTTCGGAACGGACAAGCACCCGGCGGGTGCTCGGGTCGACGATCGACCCGATGGTGGAAATCCGTCCATCGAATGTGCGGTCAGGAAAAGCGTTCACCTTGACTTTGACATCCTGTCCGACACGGAAAGCTGGACTGTCGTTTTCGGCCACGTTTGCCAACATCCACATGGTCGAGATATCGGCCACCGAGTAGGGCGCGGGGGGATTGCCCGGCTGCACGAATAGCCCAGGCGCCGCGTTGCGGGCGGTGATCCGCCCGGTGATCGGGCTGGGCACCACCAAGATCGGATCGGCCTTGCGCTCCGCGATGATGCGGTCGATTTCGGCGTCGGTCTTGCCGAACAGACGCACCGAATCACGCGCCGCGCGCAGCACGCCTTCGGCGGTTTGCTGGTCAGAGGCCGCCTGTTCCATGTCTTTTTGCGAGACTGCCCGCGTCTTGTAAAGCTCGCGAAGGCGCGCCAGATTCCGGGTAGTGAACTCCAATACACCCGCCGCGGCGATCAAGGTCGACTCGGCCTGCAGGAGATCGGGGCTGTCGATCGTGAATAGGGTCTGGCCCTTTCGCACATCATCGCCGACCTTGGCGAACAAACCGACAATTCTGCCTTGATAGGGCGTAAAGACTTGGAGTGTCATGTCCTGATTGAAATCGATGCTGCCGACCGATTCTTTTTCGATCGGAAACTCGCGCTCACCGGCCGGCTCGACCTTGACCGATCCCAGCTGCGAATCCGACAGATTGATGGTGGGCGGACCGCCCGAGCCTGCCCCCGATGGCCGGGGCGGATCGCCCTGCGCCTTGTCGCCCGTCGCCGCGGCGCCGAGGCCAGTTTCCCGCCCATCGCCCGGACGCATAAGGGAATACGCGACAACAGCCGCGAAGAGAGCTGCAGCCGCAATGGCCGCGCTCACCCAGGTTCTCCTGTGAAAATCCATGAATAGACCGCATCCGAACCCATCGTGGGAATTGCGGTGACGATGGCCACCGCCCCGCCGCAGGGTCTACTGGTATTAATCACAGCTAAACATTCGATATCCGTCTGTGGTAACCGGGTCACAAGTCATGGCCGGCAGGAGTGATCGCCCAAGGTACGCACGCATCTAGGAGGGATTCTGGAGCTGCCGGAGTAGCACTTCGGTGGCAGACGGCTCCTCTGACCGACGTGGGGACGATGAAATCGACGCAAAGGTCCGCGCTTGCTCGCCTCCTTAACGGGCTGAAGCGGGAGCAACACGACTATCGGCCTTCGCTAGAGGTCTTCCCCGTCCTGAACATCGATAAGCTCGCCGGCGAGATGGCGCTGGCAACGACTGGCGCCGAGCGCGGCGCCCGGGAAGAACCGGCCTCCGACAGCATTGCCTTCGACGATGTCGAAAACCGGATCATCGAGCGCGTCGAAGCGGAGAAGAACGCCGCCCATGGCGTACTTCTCGATGAGCTCCGCACGTATAAGGAGCGCTTGACCAGTCTCGACTTCGAAGGACGGTTCGGAACGATACGGCAAGCTGCACCGGCGGCCGTAAGCGAATTCCGCTCCGAGGCGGCGCAGGGCAGGGACGAGCTGCACCGCCTGCGCCGTCATCTCCGCGATCTGGAGGTCGAACGCGATGAATTTCAGCGTCGCAATAAGCTTAAGCGGACCGCGCGCTGGGCATCGGGAGGCAATTTGACCCTCAAGGTCGGTATTCTTCTCGCCGTTTTTGTTTTCGAGGTGTTTCTCAACGGATTCTTTCTAGCTAAGGGAAGCGAGCTCGGATATCTGGGCGGTGCGGTCGAAGCCTTCACATTCGCGCTTCTCAACGTCGGTGTCAGTTTTCTTATCGCGGCTGTAGGCGTGCGCGAGCTCAACCACCGCAATCTTCTGCGCAAGCTTTTCGGGCTCGTGTCGCTGCTTTGCTATCTAGCGCTGGCCATCGGCCTCAACCTTGCCCTGGCCCATTATCGTGAAGTTTCAGGATCGCTAGTTTCCGATGCCGGTCGCGAGGTACTCATGCGCTTGAAGGCTGCGCCGCTCGCGATCGCGGACGTGAAATCTTGGCTGTTCTTTGGTCTGGGAATATTGTGCTCGTTGATCGCGTTCGTCGATGCCTTCCTCATCTTCGACCCATATCCCGGATATGGAACCTTGGAAAAGCGGCGTACCGACGCGCATGAGGCCTATATCAGGCAAAAGAGCGATCTGATCGCAAAACTTCTCGAAATTCGGGACGAAGCAATCGAAATCCTGGAGGACGCCAACCGCGACCTATCGATCCGACGCGGCGAGCATGATGCTATTCTCGAGGGCCGGGCTCGATTGGCCCGTCTGTTCGCGGCACATCAATCACATCTTGATCGGGCCGCGAACGCCCTCCTCGCCGTATACCACGAGGCGAACAAGCGGCAGAGAAAGACCCCGCCCCCACCGAGGTTCTCGGTACGGTTCACCCTCGACAAATTCCCGATCGACGACGGATGGCTGGAGACGTCGGCGCGCGACGATCTCAGGCACTCGATCGCGGATTCGCAGGCAGTCCTCGTTGCCCAGGTGCAAGCCATTCACGTCGAATTCGAGCGAGCATTCGCGAGCTACCGCGAGATCGACGAGCTTGTGGAGGAAAAGGTAGTTGCCAAGTCGGACGCCAAGGCGGCGTAGCAGGAATCCGAACGATCTGCGCAAGCACGTGGTCGGAGCAGCACTGGCGCTACTCGCGCTGAGCGCGCTCTCGGCCGGCGCCTATGTCTATACCACCGCGGCGCGTCCGCCTGTACTCGATCGCTCCTCGTTGTGCCCGGTGGACGGCCCTCGCTCCATCAGCGTCGTGCTTCTCGATTCGACGGACGACATACCGGAAATCGCCAAGCGTGAAGTCAAGACCAGCTTGGTGGACATGGCGGAAACATTGTCCACCTACGGATTGCTGGAGCTCAGGCTGCTCGACACGAAGGTCCCCGGCGGCAGATCAATTTTTGCGCGATGCAATCCGGGCGACGGTTCGGGCTTGAGCGAATACACCGCCAATCCGCGTTTGGCAAAAAAGCGATGGCTGGACGGATTCCGCGAGCCGCTCGATGAAGCGCTGCAAATCGGGTTTCGTCCGTTGCCCGGCAAGACGTCTCCGATCATGGAGACGGTTCAACGCATCGCGGTCGAGCGTTTCACCGGCCGCGCCGCGGAAGAAATTCCGAAGTCGCTCATCCTCATTTCTGACATGTTGGAGCATGAACCGGACTATTCGCAATATACCGGCGACCTGTCCTATAGCCGGTACAAGGCCTCGCGCGCCTACAAGAAGTTCCGAACAAATCTGTATGGCGCCGAAGTGACGATCTATTACATCCAGCGGCTGTCTGCCAAACCGATAAACTCCGTGGATCATATTCGGTTCTGGGCTGAATGGATTCGTGACAACAATGGCCGGCTCAAGCAAGCCAACAAGCTTCAAGGGGTCGGCTAAGTGGCGACGAAATACCCTTCCCCCTGGACCGGACGAGTTGCGGAAGGCGCCTACGCCACCGGCGCAAGTGCTGTGGTGTTCTTGGTCTTCGTTGCGGCCGGGTGCGCGTACATCGTTCTGGCTAAACTCGCCGGGATCGGACCGTTCTACGTCACGTTCGTGCCGGTCGGAACGATGCTGGCCTATGCGTTGCTCATTTATTCCGCGAGGGGACTGCGGCTGCGCGACGATCAGTCGGGCGATAACTTGTACTATATGGGATTCCTGTTCACGCTCACGAGCCTCGGTGTCTCGCTTTATCAATTCACGGCTGCACGGGCGGCCGAAGAGATCGTGCAGAATTTCGGCATCGCAATCGGCTCGACCATCGCGGGCATCGGTTTGCGCGTGATTTTCAATCAGATGCGCCGCGATCCGGTCGAGGTCGAGCGCATGATGCGCCTGGAACTGGCGGAGGCGGCGCGCAGGGTCCGGCGCGAGCTCGACAGCACCGTCGTCGAGTTCGGGCACTACCGGCGCTCCGCGCAGCAGGCGGCCACGGACTCCTTCCACCACGTGACCGAGAAATTCGACGAAATGGTCGCTAAGTTCCTCGGCAGCCTGGAAGATATTACCGCGAAATTAGCGGGGCCACTGGAAGCCGCGTCGCGCCGCTCCGGGGACGCGATCACAGAAGCGACCAAGACGGTCGGTGAGACGCTTGGCGCGAGCGCGCGGCAACTTGAAGCCGAAACCGACAAATTGTCGATTCGGGCAGGAGCAATCGCGATCACGCTCGAACAAGTCGTCGCGAAGCTGCGCGGTATGCAGACGCCCGACCGCGTGATCGAAGTTCGTCTCGAGCCGATCACCGATTCTCTTACCCAGTCGGTCGACCGATTTTCCGCGCAATCCGGTGGGCAGGCAGTCGCTATCAAGGTTGCCCTCCAGGAGGCAAACGCCGCGACCAAAGAGTCGATCGAGATGATCGCCACGGCGCGCGAGGAACTTGCTGCAACCGCGGCCAGAATCGCGCCGCCCTCGAAGCAACGAGCAAAGCGATCGCGGGGGTTGCGCAGATCCTCGATGAGTTCAAGACGAGCTCCCACGATTACGTCGAGGTATTGCGCCTGTTGCTGGAGAAGACCGACGGTACGATGCGGACCTTCACCGACGTTCTGGTCAAGTCGGGCGTCGAGACGGCAACGCAGACCGACTGGCTGCGCGAGGTGCTGCCGGCGATCGAAGCCAACGCACAGACGCTGGTAACGGCCGCCGACAGAATATCGAGAGCCCTCGAGGACCTGCGCGCAAGGCGGTCGAGTCCTGAACGGGAGACAATCGACTGATGTCGGAAACCATCGGCCGGCAAGCGGCGTCGTATCGCCAAGGTCTGGTGCTCGGTCTGACTATGGCCGAGATCATGCTCCTGCTCGTCTTCTGCATGCTCATCGCCGTGGGCGTCGGGCTCGCCAATGAACGCACCAAATTGCTCGACACAATGCTGCGCCTGAGACAAGTCGAGGCGGCGGCCGCTGCCGACAGGGCGATCGTCGAGACCATCAAGAAAAATGCGCGGTTGGCAGAACTCCTGGCGCAGGCGACCGGGTCGGCATCTCAACGCGAGATCGATGAATTCTGGCGTAAGCTGGTCGAGAGCAACGATGTCGTTGCCAAGTTGGGGGGGCAAGGCGTCTCGCTCGCAGCGCTCAAGGAAGACGGCGGCTATTTTGCCAAAATGCAGCGGCTGCTGAAGGAAGGACTCGATCCCGACAGGATCGCAAGAGGGCTAGCATTCGCGTCTGCGATCGACCGGGTCGGCTTTGCCAACGCCATCCCGAAGCTGACGCCGGAGCAGGTTACCGCCCTGATCGAGAAAGGGATCGCGGCGTCCAAGCCGCAGAGCGAGAACGATCGTGGGAATGGACACAACTGGCCGCCGATCATCAATCTGAGCGAGGCCGGCGGATATTACTTCGCGACCGGCAGCGCCGTTTTGACGCCGGACTTTGCAACGGCCCTGCGCACGGTCGTGATCAATCGGTTACTACAGATCGCGGAGTCGTTCGACGTCGACGTCATCGAAGTCATCGGACATACCGACGAGCAACCCGTCACCAACCGTGTTTCGAATCTGGATCGCCACCTGTCGTCGGTGACCCTGGGAGGGGCCGACGCGGGGGTCCTGCAATGGGCCGACAACGCCGGCCTCGGACTTGCGCGCGCGCTGGCGGTGGTCAAGGTGTTGGCCTCCGACGCGCGGCTCGGGGCCTTTCGCATCTTGCCGCTATCGGGCGCCCAACTCATTGATACTGACGGCAGGCTCACCCGCTGGGACGAACAGGGCGACGTCCGTGAGCGTCGACGGATCGAAATCCGGATGCGAAAGTCCACTTGAGCGGTGGAGGGCCCCTTTCAGGCCGCCTTAGCTCCCATCAAACTACCTGGGCCGCATCGCAGTCCCGTTGATCCCACCTGCAACATTCTTTGCAGGACCACCAATCACAGCGGTAGCAGAAGCCGGACGGATCATGCTCGTGCCGTTGATACTTGCATTCGGCGACGTGGCGTTGGACGCGAGTGGACCGATGCCGCGCTGACCGAAATTCGTCCGCGGGGCGCGCGTGCGAATCGGCACGCTGACGCCAATGGCATTCGTGGCGGTGCCATTGACAGCCGCGGTGCCACCAACGGTGTTCATTGCCGTAACACCGACGGTGTTCTTCGCCGCATTCGGGGCGGTCGAGCCCTTGGCACCCATGGCACCCGCCGGATCTTGCACGAGCATCCCGATGGCATTTCTCGCCATGCCTGGACCGCGCGGCTGTTGCCGCCCGGCAAAATTCTTCGATGGACGGCCTATAATGGCCTTCGTCCAATCGTTCGCTTTCGCAGCCTTCTTGAAGCTCTGACGGGATTGCTCGCCAATGCGGGTATCAATTGGATTGACGCCGCCGCCTCCGGCCTGCACGGCTCCGCCGGCCTGACCGCCCGGCGCTGCTTTCGTGTCCGCTCTATTCCCCACTTCGGCACTCTCCGGCGGCGCCAAAGTCACAGGTGCCGTCACGCGCGGAGATTCCTCGAATTGGCTTGGCTCCGCTTTTTCCTCGCCTCTCGCCGCAGTCTTCTCCTGGGGCTTTTGCTCGACTTTCTCCGGGGTCTTGTCGGTCGAGGCGGTGGGCGGGACCTGCTCGGGCGCCGGCGGAAGCGCGGCCTGCTGCCTTGTGGGCGCGGCCGGCATCGGCGCAAGTTCGATCACGATGGGGCCAGGAGCCTCCACCGGCACTGTCGCTTCGCGCCAAGTCACCACCGCCGTCACGATGGTGCCATGCACAAGCACGACGACCACGGCGCTGATCGCCCAGCGGCGCAGGGTGGCGGGGTTTGTCGTGGCGAACGCCATCATGACCCAGATGCTTTCTCCAAGCCGACCAGCGCCACCTTGAGGTAGCCCGCCNCGCGCAAGAGATTCATGACCTCCATCAATTCACCATATGGCACGGTCTTANCCGCGCGCAAGTACACNGGCCTGTNCTTGTCGCCCCCGGCGGCTGCGTCCAGCGTGCTGGACAAGCGCTCGCGGNCGACGGATTCGTCGCCGAGGGCAAGCGAAAGATCGGGCTTGACGGTCAAGTAGAGCGGCTCGTCCGGCCGCGGCTGCGGTTCGGCGCTGACCGCTGGCAGATTGACCTTAATGTCTACGGTGGCGAGCGGCGCCGCCACCATGAAGATAATGAGCAGCACGAGCATCACGTCGATGAACGGCGTGACGTTGATCTCATGGACCTCGGTCAGCGCATCATCGCCATGGTCGAGACGCATGACGGCCCTCTCTCGTGCCCACACGTGGATATGCCGTGCCGCTCACTCGGCGGCGGCCGACAATGCGGCGCCGGCAGGCGCGGCGGCGGGGCGATCGAGATGACGGCTGACCAGCGTGAGCACCTCCGTCGATGCGTCGCCAAGCTGCGCGCGGTACCCCGCTATCAAGCGCGCGAACGCGTTATAGATGACCACTGCCGGAATAGCGGCGGCGAGCCCGAACGCGGTGGCGAGCAGGGCCTCGGCAATGCCAGGCGCGACTATCGCCAAATTGGTGGCATGCGCCTTCGATATCCCGATGAAGCTGTTCATGATGCCCCAAACGGTGCCGAACAATCCGACGAAGGGGGCCGTTGCACCGATGGTGGCCAGCACGCTGGTGCCGCGCAAGATCCGCCGTCCGTAGGCCGCTTCGATCCGCCCAAGCCGCAACGCAATCCGCCCCTTGACGCCTTCGGGTTCTGAGCCGGCGGACCGTTTCTCCTCGGTCACAGCGGCCTCGAGGAGTTGCCGCACCTCGCCCTCGGCGAGCCGCTCCATGCCTTCCGCCGGCGAGCGCACGCTTGCCAGCGTGTTCAACGCCGCGTCCACGTCTCGTTTAGCGAGGAATATCTCGATGGCTTTGGCAAGGCACACCGTCCATGTGATGACCGACGCAAGCGCCAGCCCAATCAACACTGCCTTCACCACCGGGTCGGCGTTGAGATACATGCCCCAGGGGCTGAGATCGCGGGGTAAGGCCGCGGTGCCGATGATAGCATCCTGCGCGCGCGCTATCGCCGGCGTCACTGCCGACGCGATCGTGCCGAACAGTCCCGCCGCAGTCCAGCTGTCATGGACAGAAGGGCCTCGGTCTGGCCGGAGCGACTGCCTTTGAAGTTCGCAACAGCTCATCTCAAGGTCCAAAAGTGGCAACGACGGCACTGCAATATTCGTTGACCTTCCTTACACAGGCCTGACAGGCGCAGAGGTGTATATGGGGAATAATGGCCACTTTAATGATCGGCTACTCCTCTCGCACACTAATTCGGCAGAATTTGATTTCTACTGTGACAGATCACAGTTCCGACTGGATTGAATGTTTGTCATTGTGGCAGGGGCGTTACAGGGCAAGCCTCCAAACGGAATTATGATCAAGCAGGCTTTGGTCGGGAGAGCCCCGGCAAGGGCAGTCATAGTTTGCACGGTCCGTAAGGCGTCGCGGTATGTGCAGGTGTTTGTGGCTGAGGCGTTTTCTCCGAATCGCCGCCGCGTTGATTGCGGCTGCATTGCTGTCAAGTTGCATCCCGGTCGGTCCGGACTTTCTGCATCCGGCCGCTCCCGACGTCGACCGCTATACTCCAGAAAAGCTCGCGCCCCGCACGTCCTCGACCGATGCGCCGACCGGCCAGGCGCAGCGTTTCGTGCAAGGCCGCGATATTCCGCAGGAATGGTGGCGGCTGTTCAGGTCGCGCGCGCTCAACGCCTTGATCGAGCGATCGCTCAGGAACAATCCCACCCTGCAGTCGACGATGTCCGCTCTGCGCGTCGCGAAGGAAGCCGTCTACGCCCAACAAGGCAGGTTTTTGCCGCTGGTTCAGAGCAACTTCATCTCGACGCGCCAGCAAACCGCCGGGGTCTTGGCGCCTACCCTCAATGTGCCCATCCAGAACCTTAACCCCTTCGACCTCTACACCAGCCAGGTGCTTGTGTCGTACACGTTCGACGTCTGGGGCCTCAACCGGCGCGCGGTCGAATCGCTTCAGGCGCTGGCCGACAACCAGCGCTTCCAGGTCGAGGCCGCCTATCTCGCGCTGACCGCGAACGTGGCGGTCGCAGCCATCACCGAGGCTGCGCTCAGGGGACAGATCGACGCCACCAACGAGCTCATCAGCCTCAACAGGAAGATGCTCGACATCCTGCGCAAGCAGCTTGAGACCGGCTATGCCAGCCGGAGCGATGTCGCGGCGCAGGAAGCTCAGCTCGCGCAAGTCGAAGCAACGCTGCCGCCGCTGCGCAAGGCCCTGGGAGTGCAGCGGGACTTGCTGGCGGCGCTCTCCGGCGGGTATCCCAGTGAAGGACCACCCGAGACATTCAGGCTCGCAGATCTGCAGCTGCCCCTGGACTTGCCCCTGAGCCTGCCGCTTCAGCTGGTCGAGCAACGTCCCGACGTGCGCAGCGCGGAAGAGCTATTGCACTCTGCCAGCGCGCAGGTCGGCGTCGCCACCGCCAACATGCTCCCGAATTTCACCATTGGCGCCAATGGCGGTTATATGAATATCGCGCTTGCGGGCCTGATTTCTCCCTCCGCGTTGTTGGGGACTCAGTTTTGGCTCCTTGCCGGCAGCGTCTCGCAGACGGTCTTCGACGGAGGCACCCTGCTGCATCAGCGGCGCGCGGCCGCGGCTGCCTATGACGAGGCGGCGTGGGCCTACAGGGCCACAGTGATCGGCGCGGCACAAAACGTCGCCGACGTGCTGCACGCGCTGAAGAACGATGCCGATGCGCTGAGAGCGGCGCGCGCCTTCGAACGCGCCGCCAAGATTAGCTTCGACCTCGCGCGCCAGCAGGTGGAGACCGGCAATGCGAACATCCTGCTGCTGCTCACCGCGCAATCGACCTATCTGCAAGCGTTGATCCAGGTGGTGCAGGCGCGGGCCGCCCGCTTGGCCGACACCGCGGCGCTGTTCCAGGCGCTCGGCGGCGGCTGGTGGAACCGGGTCGAGCCGCCGAAAGAAAAAGTT
>AF_2010_repII_A100DRAFT_1000076_pt1 | contig 14577 bp, 12 predicted proteins | sample AmaForreplIIA100_FD_9198 | JGI IMG/M metagenome (IMG submission 9198) | reverse complement strand
CGATGTCATTAGGTTTAGACGATATATATATATCGGCTGGTCCGGCCGGTCGATTTCCATCACCACTTGAAAGGATAGGCAGATATAATACCACTCAAGTACTTCTTCATATTGATTTGATCATGATATAGTATACAGAATAGATTTCCAAAGGAAGATAACACAGCAATACCCAAAAAATAGTCCGTATTCCTTCTTAAGATCAGATTACCTACATATACTAGGTAATCCATAGATCATAAGGGTAAAACAGGTGACGACATGAATGGAACTGAAGGCTGGGAGAAGAGAAAAATGGTGACTCCTCGTTCCACTAGTCAACAAGATCAGAGGAGGATAGAATACCCGTGTGGATGCCGATATTTGTTTGACCATCATATTAAATTAGAGCGTGTGTGTTCAGAACACGAACTTGAATTAATCGCCAACCATGGCTAGCTCAACGCATTTGCTTATTTCAAAAAGTATCCTTTGACATAAGCCAGCTGGCGTTAGGTCGTAATCAGTCCTACTAACCGTAGCCTGAATACTTGTTTCTTAAATTATAGCGCAGTTTGAGAGACAATTTTTCAGAAACTTGTTTCTCATATTCGCTTGAGTTAACCGGGTTTCTCTCCGTGAATACAAACGGACCATAAGCGTAATTTCCCCCTGTTACTGGAGCAACAGTCTCGAGAGATCCAAGCACTGAATTCACATAACTGCTAATGCTAGCTTCCTTGTGCGCGTTCGTTTGTTGTTCCTGGGTCAGCTTTTTTAGTAGATTCACCATAAAAGATGGCTCGAGCTTTCTATACCCGAAGGAAGGGGACCTACTACTTATCCTTCCTTCTATCCTAGAAGCATCAAGATCGACTTTAGTCCCGAGGATTATTGGTATTGGCTTGTAGATTGAATCGATTTTGAGTTGCCAGACCTCATCAACGTTTGAGACTGTCGCATCAAAGAATCCGTCTCTTACAGGTCTTGTGGAAATAAGGAACTTCCAGTTTTTCGGGTTTGATGAATACTTTTCAAAGAGATATTTCGCTAAGTAACTGTCTTGTAGAATCTCCATCCTAGAACAACACTAAATCAGAGGTAGGCAATATAGAGTTTCGCATCGCACGACAGAGCAGACGGAGAATGAACAATCTCGGCTAAAAATAGGAGCTGCGTTTATTTATTGTCTGAATTTCAATCGCTATGATTATGTGGTTTATTTCCAAATAAGACCAAAAATTTAAGCCACTATTCAGTAAGTAACTTCGACTAGTTTAGTGTCGATTAAAGAGGTAGGTTCATTGGTGTGTTCCTATATCTAGTACTCTTAACTCGATGAAGAAAGCATGTCGTTGTTACCATCCTCTAAATCGTGGCGTTTGTCCCAAAAGTATTTTGTCCACTGTTTGCAGGCGATACACTTGAACATCGATAAGACACTATCTTGGTGGGGGCAGGGTTGCAACATTGCACGCATATACTCCTGGTCTCTGGGGTACACAATGTTAAAAGTGCCACAATAAAAGCACTGAATCTTAAATCCACCTCCAAGAAAATCCTTGATCATTGAGCTATTGAACCGTTCCGGGCGTGGCAGTACGACAGTATGGCGCAATACTTGTAGTCCCTATGAGTCTATGTTCACCTCTTTCTGTGAATAGAGCCTCCACAATACCTTGCTTTGTAAGACGGCCTTCTCTAGCTATAGGGTATCTTGCCATAATAGTAATAAGAATTAGTCGCATGTATCATTCTTAAGAAGTCGCATAAAAAGAGCTTTTATAGTTCAAACTGACTTAGTAAAGGAAAGAAAGAAAAACAAGCAGAATTCAAAAGACCCGGATCCAAATCGAAAAGAAGATCTATGTGATGCAGAGCCAATACCTAGATAACTGAACTTTCATGAATTCTTTTTCCCGAAATCACCTTCCAGACTGGGCGAGCGATCCTCAGATAAAGAACTGCCTAATACCTTCCTCTATATACTGAATTGCAATCGCTGCAATGAAAACTGCGAATACTCGAGTAATTAATACGGAACCACGCCTTCCAAGTATTCTGTAAATAGGGTTTATGAACTGTAAGATAATGTAGGTGATACCGATTACAATAGCAATTGATAATATTGTGACAACCAATCCTGCCGTCTCATACGAGATTATAACTGACGTAATCGCACCAGGTCCTGCTAACAGAGGAAAAGCTAACGGGACAAGTCCTGACTCGCCTGCTGTTAGGCTTCCGGCAGGGGCACCGAATCTCCATATCCCGTGAGTTAAGAGCTCGATAGCTACAATGAACAAAAGGACTCCTCCTGCAATCATAAAACTGAAAATACTGACACCAAAAATAGCGAATATCTGTGTGCCACCCACTGCAAACACAAGTAGCAACACACCAGAAGTAATAACAGCTGTCTTCGAAACTCCCTTTCGTTCCTCTCTTCCCATCTTTTCCGTAAGGGCGATAAATAAAGGAACTGTCCCGATTGGGTCGATTACTACAAAAAGAGCAATGGTGGACCTCAACGTATCGTAGCCCAAAGTATTTGGAACCTCAAATAACTTAGGCAACATGTTCAAGGAATTAACAATATAGCGAATAGGATCCTCTTGGTTAATTGAAATTAAGTTCCCGAATCTAAAGGCATTACTGTTAATCGCTGTATGATTGTACCCCTTTTTGTAGGCCTCTTGAGCGACTACTATCGTTCCGTTACATTTTGTCACCAGTAACGCAATAGAAAGTAGGAGGAGTAGTGCTATTTTCAATCTCAATTCGGTAATGGGTTTAGTTTAGTTCTTAATACAATAAAAAGAAGATGACGATATTTAACCTAACGGCATAATAACGGCACCGACATAGCGGTACCCTCATAATTCAGAGTTAGTTAACGCTTCCCTTGTTGCTTGGTTACATTGCTTATTACCCAATTTTTCAGAAACCGTCACGTAGCTATTCAGTTTTCTGTTTGCTAATATATCAGGTCATTTGTGATTCGTGTCCTGTTAGATTGTGAGTGATGTTGATAGTGTTAATGATCGCGTTGAGGTGTTTGGCGAAGGTTGGAAAATTCAAAAATCGAGCAATTTTGTGAAAAAGGATTTACATTGCCGTATGCGGAAATAACAAATACTCAACGAAGACTTTCGATTTCTATGATCAGAAAATATTGAACAACAATATAGGTTACAAATCATACAAATCTTTCAATATTTGTTCCAATACGAATGCCGATAACTGGGAGCCTAAACCAAAACACACTCCAACCCAACAACGACTCTAACATCATAGTGAAAAAGTTAACGATTTTGATTCTGCGAAACATTATTAATTGGAAACAGCCTTTTTCCTGAGGCTGATGATCAAAAACAAGGTTTATGCTGATGAAAAACTTGTCATAATAGAATATCAACTTACTAAAATAGGTTTAGCATGGTCAAAGCTTAACGTTCGATAATTCGAGGCATATATGCCATGACAAACAATCCCATAGCAGTCTTCGATTCAGGGGTCGGTTCGTTATCAGTGATCAAAGAACTAAGAAAAGAGATTCCTCACGAAGACCTACTTTACTTCGCAGATACTATACATTTCCCGTATGGGAATAAAACTCGAAAGCAGTTGTATGAAATTATTCTGGATTCGATAAAATTTCTGGAGAAGTACGGACCTAAAGTGATAGTACTCTCATCTACTACTCCATCTGTCCAAATCCTAGAACAGATCAGAACAAAGGTTAGCACGCCTATAATCGGGGTAATCCCTCCCTTAAGACAGGCAGCAAACTCATCAAAGAAAAAACACATAGGTATCATGGCCACTGAAGGGACCGTATTTAGTCCAGAACTAGCCAACTTAATACGGAGAGAGGTAGATCAAGATACATTCGTAACCAAATTTAATGCTTCGTCGATAATAGACTTGGTAGAAAAGGGCATACACCTAGTAAATGAAAGAAAAACATTCGATGCCATATCGACTTTACTAATGGGAAAGCTAGAAAAGCCCGATATCGATGTAATGGTGCTAGGCTGCACCCACCTGCCCCTAATACGCCATTATCTTTCTTCTCTGTTTCCAATGGTGAGGTTTATAGATCCCTCAGTTCTCGTTGCAAAAGAAGTAAAAAAATTCCTTAGACACAATCGGATGCTAAAGAGAGGCGGTTCTGGTCGGTTGCAGGTTTTAACTTCAGGAAGCAACGGCCAGTTTGAGCAGATTGTTCGCTTGATGAATATAAGAGAACCCATCAAAAAAGTTAAACCTTGATAGGGCAGCGACCTAGTTATCGGATCTAATTGTGGCTATCGCCTAAGATGCTCTAATCGCCGGACCTGCCAGATTAGAAGTTAAGAAAATCACCGATATTCCAATCGGATCTACATTCTCGACACATCAATTTAACATGTAAGAATATAACATGCTCTTGTATGACAACCAGCAATGAGATCTAAAACAGAATATCTCACTTTCAATACCAGTACAACCTGCGCATTCATTAATATTACTTCGGAGGTCAGAAAAATTGTAAATGACAGCGAAATCAAAGAGGGCTTATGCCTGGTAAACGCTATGCATATTACAGCAAGCGTATTCATAAATGACAATGAGAATGGTTTGCATGAAGATTTTGATGTATGGCTCGAAAAATTAGCACCTCATGCTCCTACTAATCAATATAAGCACAAAAATACGGGCGAAGATAACGCTGACGCTCATCTGAAGCGTCAGATTATGGGACGCGAGGTTGTTGTTGCGGTAACCAATGGAAAACTGGACTTTGGTCCCTGGGAGCAGATCTTCTATGGAGAATTTGACGGCCGGAGGAATAAAAGGGTGCTAGTGAAGGTAATAGGTGATACAGCAACGGAAGAACATGCCAGTTCCCCAAAATCTTGATCAATATTTTCGCCTATTCCACAGTCTCTTCCCTATTCTGCGATCATGGCATAGCTAACGAGCAAGTAACGCGAACTTTTTTTGAAGGTGCCGTATTGTTTAGCATTGTAATTACAACATACCGTCTTGATGAAGTCTATCTAACAGCGGGGTCAATCCAAGGCATACCTCCTTTTCTCCCAGAGTGACCTCTGAGCCGATTCCGAGAACTACGGAAAGCATATTCCTGTCTTCTCGGGCAGTGTATACGGCACTTCCAATGATCTTGAACTCAGCTTGGTTTTGTCCCAGCCAATCCTCCCATCGTCTCATATGCTGGAGATTCTGTTGTAATGAATGAATCGCATAATTAAGAGGTATTCCCTCTTGCTTATCAAGTAGATCCAGCTTGATCAAGGGAACCATAAGAGTGCCTCCTCCGATAACGTGATGTGACTTGTTTAAAGTCTCAATAGTATTCTCGTCGTCAACATCGGCATCGCTATTATCGTCATATAATTCCTCTTGTTGATCGTCTATCGCTTCTTTTGCATCATATTTTGGAAAAAAGTACCCTGCCAAATTCTTGTTCCAATCATAAATCTTGTATACTGTGTCTTCGTATTCCGTTGTCCATTTCGGTTTGGCATCCACTTTTCTTTGAAACAACAAGAAATTCTAAAGCTCAGGGTCGTATTTGTAGATTACAGACTCTTTGACGTAGACGCGTATCAACCCGTATCGAACATCTGATTATAGTTATAGATATTTCGAATGGTTGGAAAGACATGAAAGTAGAACTCTACAGATGCCTTGTCTGTCATTAGCAAATCTCACCTAGAAGGTCTCTACGCATAGTCAGCCGGCTTGGAGCCCCCGTATTAACATACATATCATTTGCTCCAATGGCGCATCTGCATCTGTTGCCCAAATTGCCCCATTTGTATGCATTATTCCTTTGTGGCATTTCGAGAATCCCCTCGGAATAACAATGTCTACGCACTCCAACCAATACGATATCATAAGAATATATCACTGGGCACGGCTTACGTGAAGATGTGAGCGTTTCGGATGATCGAGTAAAAAATCCTAGGATTTGTAGTTTGTACAGACAGCTTATGCCTTATCAAAGCACCCATGAGCTCTATCCCAATTCAACAAGTCAGAATTAGGGATCGAGTGAAGGGGGTCCTAGTCAGATGCATTGCAAAATTAAAAGGAGCTATCATAGGTAGTACGAATGCAATCTGTGACAACAAACCTCATTTCTTGGAATTTTGGATTAGGTAGTTGGATTTTTAGTAACGATTGCCTGGCCTCTATCTGCTTTTCCATTTGGTCTTTGTGGTCACAGCAAACGACTGCGATCATATACTCTTCCCCTCCGTCAGTTATTGAGACAATATACGAAGGAGGTAATGTGCAAGGAGCGCCTTTATCTCTAAATGAGCATACTTTTGGTAATGCCACATGAGGAGTACTGTTATGATCTAATATATCGCTTGCCCTTTCCTTCAAGGCGCAGTCAGGGGCAATCGACCAAGTACACGAGTTCTGAGGAGATCGATTCATTCATCCGGATAAGTATGAAAAATCCTAATTAGTATGGCTCGATTTTGAGAGACTATGGGATATGGCTATTTTAACACTGCCCCAGTCGGATCAATGGACCACGAACGCATCTACTATATCATTTTTCTCCGTGAACCCATTGTAGGGGAGGACCTGGGAGTATGTTGTACTTTTATAGCCCGGTAGTTCAGAAAAAATGAGGCCAACTGTCATCAATAAAGAAAGAAATCAGAGATATCAAGACTGACTTGAATCCGAGAAGTTGGCTGTCCAAGTACCAGCGAACTTCTATTACCCATCTGGTACTGATGCTACTGTTCTATCATGGAATAGGTGTGATCCTTATGCTATCAGGAACTTTCATTGTGGAAAAGGTTATCATAAACTATCATGAACAGTCCCTTCCGCGTTATCTTGCTTTAGTTTTGTCTGCAGGACCTATCGAAGAAACGTTGTTCTTTGGCATCCCATTCTACGCTTTTGGAAATTATTATGCAGTTCTAGCAGGGGGAATTATTTGGACAATGGTACATATACTAAACACACACACAATTGATATTCAAAATCTTGCATACGCGAACTGGTTGTTCGTAATACCTTCTTTTTTCTTTAGTTTCAGAACCTGGATTAGTGGAAAAGGCTGGTTTGCTGTAGTCACCCATTCCGGATGGAACGGGATCTTTTTTGCATTAGGCTGTTCCTACAGCGAGTATCCATGTACTGTGATCCCAAGCGGCGGGGCAAGTGTGTTGACTTTGAGTAGTGTTACACTATCAATAATATTAGTAGGTTTGACATACCTGTTATATAGAAAAAAGAGTCGTAAGTCTGCTATCTATAATACTTGATACACGAATCCCGTTCTGTTCTATGAGAATTGTATACTTGAAGATTGTAAGTCTTATTAACAGCGAAATAGCACACACGATCTCCACCTAAAACTGGACCCAAGGTCGCCCAAATCCAATATAGACAATATTATTTCATTGTAGTATGGTGAAATTGACATACTCGGATTGGGCCCAGCTTACCAATTAGTTGTTCTACTCACTCAGTAGATGTCAACTGAGATCCTACTTAATATATTTGTCAACAGCTAAATAATATATACATCATGCTGGCAGTCGAGGCAGTACAAGTCTCTAAAGTGTATAAGGGCTCGACTGACGCTGCCTTGAACAACATTTCGATAAAAGTCAAGCTTGGCCAAATATTCACGCTTCTTGGCAGGAATGGTGCGGGGAAAACCACATTCGTAAGAATATGTGCTACCCAGCTGGCACCCAGTTCTGGATCCGTGCATGTCCTTGGATACGACATACTAAGGGAAGCCGCGATGGTAAGGAATCTGATTTCTGTTGTTCCGCAAGAAAGCCGACCACTAAGAGCACTTACGGCTTGGGATCACGTTTTTAACTGGCTTCAAATAAGGGGTGAAAACAAAAATGATGCAAAAGAAAAGGCAAAAAAAATTTTGGAAAAGCTAGAGCTCTACGAGGTGAAAGATAGACCCGCTATGAACTTGTCTGGTGGAATGAAACAAAAAATTCTCGTCGCGATGGCTATGGCCGCAGACGCTCAATTACTCTTTCTCGATGAGCCCACAATTGGGTTAGACCCTGTGTCACGACGCCAAGTTTGGTCAGCAATAAAGGACTGGAAAGATGAAGGTAGATCAGTTGTACTAACAACACATTATATGGATGAAGCGGAACTCCTTTCTGATAATATAGTAATAATAGACAAGGGCAAAATAATAGCAGATGGTTCGATGCAAGACCTGCGAAGAGCTATACCGCAGAACATTAGAATAGATGTTGCAAAAGACAGCATGGATATCGAATTCCTTAAGACCTATGGTTCTGTAGTGGATACCGGTACAGGGACTTTAAGGGTATTTACTTTTGAATCCACAGTCAAAGAAATTTCCGAGTTTGCCATTAAAAGGAATCTTCCGTTTACTGTTTCGCCTATAACACTAGATGATGTATTTGTATCGCTTGTGGGCAATAGTTTACAAGAGCTGGGTACAGCAGTAGAGTATGATCCCAGTTATTAGAGGTGGTTACTGTTCAGGCGGGCTTTTTTTACTAACCTAACTAACATACTACGTTGCGATAGGTAAGATATTATCCATTAGTAATTGCCTTGATTTAAGGCGCGTCAGTTGTGAAATTTCTTTCCGCAGCTTCACGAGGTACATCTGCACGTTTCAGTCGTATATAAATACGCAAACTTATACCATGATCGGTCTCCTTGAGTAACCACATGATGTTTTATGGTTTTCTAGTATGGTAAGCAGAAAATTCTTACGCTTCGTTTTTGAGAGACTAGAGTCCTACTGCATGGTCAGGAATACTGTAGCGGCCCAATCTGCGTCAACGCTTTGAAACGTCAGCAGCTCACACGATCTTATTGTGGATGATATTGAGTAACAACAGTACTAGAAGCAGAGCCTTCCCATTGATTTGAACTGATTATACCATTAATATCACATTTAGAAGTAGAGTGCAATTCGTCATTGATTCTAGGTGACATAAGATCTCCTTTGATTCCTAGTAAGGGATTTAATAAAGATTTTTTTAGTTATCACCATTATGCTAATCCTTGATAATTTGCTATCAAAGTAAGGTCGTTATCCTATTCGTCAGCTGAAGCCAATATAACCCTCTAGCCTCACTAGCTTAAAGTATTGTAAATCATTCATTGTGAAATCGATACCAGATAGTCTTGCTATCAACATTAGGCTCGTGTAATTCCTCCCAGGTATTCGATAAACAGTAACTATGATCGGCAAATCGATAACGGTAATCATGGCTACAAATCCTCTAATATCTGTTGGAATGTTCTAGACTGGATTCAGAGGATCCGACTGCTGAGAAAGCATTATAAAAATCAAAGATATAATAATTCTAGGTTATGTGGTTGCCAGTCCTAGCGATATGGGGATGTATTCCAGAACTTACTAAAAATTGTCTTGACATGACAAACGCATCAAGTACGTATTTGGGCATAGTCGGCGGCGTCGCAATCGGCGCGGTAATAAGTTGGTGGATATATAATAGACAGAAGAAGACTTCCCGCACACAGGATGATATCCTCAAACAAATTGAGAGACTCGAAGAGAAAAATGGAAAAATCCTCTCACATTTAGAAACATTCGCGAAGCACCACGATACGATCCTGAACAAAATCTTTCAACTAAATGAAAGATTACTCGAGTTAGAAAAAAGGTTGCGTTCATGACTGAATGAGAGTTAGCTTTAACTTAAAACGCAAGTCCTAATCCCTGTGTACTTTGTATCCTACTTTCAAAGATTCTAATAGTCCCGAACGACTCGAGTAGACTAGCTATTTTAGAATCTTGCTATGTTTGGATTCATTCATTAGTTGAGTGGCCACGCTAGGTAGTGATGGGGGATACACGCTACTGGTAGCATTGGTATTATTCTTATTACTAGATGATGTAGGTTGTTGGAGCCCTACTTTTGATGCTACTCCTGTTACATTTACACTGTAGAATTTCGTGAGATTAGAGTTTTGGGGGCAGGAGTATTTGGCAGTTATCTTGTTCATACCTTCTTTAATAGTGGTATACTTGGAAGTAGCGGTAAATGTCCAATTAGAATAATCACTCGTAGCCTTATTTCCTAGAGGTGTTACAGGTTGGTATGGCTTTAAGCCGTTAAGTATCACTGACACCGTGCAACGGTTGGTTGAGTTAGAGGATGATGTCCCTGAGACTACGATGTTTCCCACAGAGACGTGCTGGCCTTTGGCAGGTGAAGTTATCTTTACAAGCGCATACGCATTGGTAGTAGCAAGAGCATAGCCGAGCAGACCAAGTCCAAGAAAGGTGATCACTATTATTTGTTTATTAAAGCCTTTGAAATCCATGCAAGAAACCCTATATGGGAATGTCTAATATGCCTTTTGCTGAAGACACGATATACCTTTCATAATATATATTAGTAAACGAATTCAAACGGAGTTCGGTTACTCGATCGTCGAGCCGGGGCCGACGATCAATTACATATTTTGGAAAGACTCGTGGACTTGAAGCCAAAAGCAATTTTAACTGTTGGAGAATCTCAGAAACCAAAAGTTGGACCACCCGGCAGACTGTAGATTTTTTATCCGTGGGCAACTCCCTAGAAGCAGTAACTCTTCAAGATCAAAATGGGTTGACGAAGAGATGATAGAGATCACAGTCATCGTGAGAGACTCTGCGTATAGATGTCTAGATATATTCAGTAGAGTAGAGTACTGAATATATTAAAAACTAATGTATACATAATTGAATTAGTAAGCTTTGGAGTTCGCTATACTCGTAGACACTTTTGAACAGATGGAACTAACCTCAAGTAGGCTTGCGCTTACGGACCATCTCGTGTCTCTATTACGAAAAACCCCGACTGATCTAATTGACCGAGTGGTATACCTTATTCAGGGAAAAATGTATCCTGACTATGAAGGGGTCGAGCTGGGCTTGGCTGAAAAAATGGCTGTCCGTGCAATTTCTCTCGCTACAGGAGTAGATAGCAATACTATAGAACAAGTCTACCATAAAACAGGGGATCTTGGTGACGCTGCTGCTGAAACAATGAAATCAAAAAGCCAAACTACACTATTTGCTGAGAAAATAACTGTTGAAAGGGTTTATCTGACTTTAGACAAAATAGCACTATCAAGCGGCAGAGGATCACAGGACATTAAGTTGCGACTAGTAAATAGCCTCTTAAGTGACGCTAGTGCTCGCGAGAGCCGATACATAATGAAATTCATAATGGGAACTCTAAGACTAGGTATTGGCGATTATACGGTTATGGACGCACTGGCATTGGCTTTTACGGGTAATAGATCAAATCGACAACTCCTGGAATCTGCCTATAATGTTTCAAGTGACCTAGGAACAGTAGCCAAACTACTAGCTACTGGAAGCCTTGAAGCGGTTAGATCACTCAAGATTACATTATACAAGCCGGTGAGGCCAATGCTCGCAGAACGGGTCAGAACGCCGGATGAGGCAATGGAGAGAATGAAGAGCAAATCCGCTGGTGTTGAGTACAAACTTGATGGGGAGAGAATTCAGGTTCATAAAGGAAAAGGGAGAGTTGATCTCTTTTCTAGAAGACTTGAGAAGGTTACCCAGCATTATCCTGACGTTGGCCAGTACATCCAGAAATCGATTAAAGCAATTGAAATAATATTGGAGGGTGAGGTCGTAGCAATTAACCCTCAAACAGATGAATTCCTTCCCTTTCAAGAATTAATGCATCGTAGAAGAAAATACGGGATTGAAGAAGCGATGGTAGCCTACCCCGTTGTCATAAATCTTTTTGACATTTTATACCTCAATGGTGAGGACAAGACTTCTCTATCATACCTCCAGCGACGCAGGCTAATTGAAAAAATCACCAAGGGGTTGAAGAATGAAAAGGTTAGACTAGTACCCCAGTGTATTGTAAAAAAGACATCCGATATTGAAAAGTTCATGGCTTCAGCTATAGAGCACGGTTGTGAGGGCCTCATGATTAAGCAACTGGCGAGCTCCTATAGAGCAGGGGCAAGAGGATTTGCTTGGGTCAAGTTAAAACGTGAATATAGGAGTGACATTGCCGACACAATGGATCTGGTTATAGTCGGTGCGCTTTACGGCAGAGGGCGCAGAGTCGGGAAATATGGTGCCCTTTTACTAGCTGCATATGATCGCATAGCAGATTTGTTTAGAAGCGTTTGCAAAGTAGGAACGGGCTTTACTGACCTGCATCTTGAGGAATTTTATAAGAGTCTAGAGGAGAGTCGAATCCCTCGTATTCACGCAAGAGTGAACACCGGAATGCAAATGGATGTTTGGTTTGAGCCAAAAATAGTAATCGAAGTCAGTGCATCCGAAATAACTCTCAGTCCCTCGCATACGGCTGGGATAAATTCAATACGAGAAAAATACGGGCTTGCGCTCCGTTTTCCAAAATTCACTGGTAAAGTTAGAGTAGACAAGAAGCCAGAGGACTCTACTAACGTAGAGGAAATAGTCTCTATGTATAAACGACAGATGAGAGCAATAAAAGTAGAAAGCGAAAAATAACAGTCAGCATGACGAACGTCGGAATACATCTCCTTGCAGCTTCTCCCTTCCTTTGCTGAGAGTTGAGATAGTGTAGTCTTCGCAAAAATAAACTTTGCATATCATCATAAAGTAGGGATGATTTCTCGAGCATTACACGCATAAAAATCGACACTTTCGAAGCCATCTGCCCTAACTGTGGTAGGTACACCACCCGCCCAACTCACTATTTCTTGATATTTTGCGCCGTTTCCTTCGTCAATATGTTCTGAATATAATTTATAATTATTTTGCAATGTCCCGTCAGTATCAAATGGTTCTGGATCAATGTAACATCTATTTGTGGTAGTGTTATCCTTATTATTCCAGCTTGTGGTTTTCATACCAAACCATTTCTCTTCCTCTACGAAAAATTCGAAAAAAGGCTCAAGTTCTTGATACTCGTATGAAGGATGAATCAATTCTTTCGCCCATCTTGCAGAATGTCCGGAATCTCTAGTTGACACACCAAGTTCAATGCATGCAGCCTGATCCGGTCTATCGCCATGATGCCCCCCACCGCGCATTTTAATGCAGCATTCAGTCTTAGGACCGACTCTTTTTCTTAACCTCATAACAATAGTCACCTCTTGATTTTTCAGATCGTGTTCATTTCCGATATAACCCATCTTCAGTGCAGATTTCCAGTCGTTGATTTGTTTATTAGTGGATGCAAACATGTTCAAACGGCAACTCTTCCCTGATTTACCAGTGCTTTTATAAGTTATATCTCCAGAAAATACATTCCAAAATTGTATGTTTGATTCTTTCTTCATAATAAATCTATTATGGCTGTCAGTCGAAAAGTCTTTCAGATGATTAGGATCCTTATTGCCTAATACGAATTGTGAACCTTTTTGATTAGTTGGAAAAAGCATTATTGTTCCGTCTATGTCTACAGAATTGCCTTTCGCTGGGTCTGTCTCTTGTTGTGATTGGTAAATTGACGTTTGTAGCTTCTCTTCCAAATTCTTAGGCTTTTGCCTTTCATTACCTTTAAAGAGCTGACGTCTTATCTTATCCTTCCAATTAGAAAATGCCACATCCGACAATGTAATACAAGCTGGATATATCCGTTTGAGTGTGTGTTGCGGTCCAGATTATCGATATTGTCGTCGTACCTTTCCTTAGATGAGGGTTCAATCCTACCCAAAAATCATTGATCACTTTTCGGCAGACCGTATTGAAAGTGTGATCACACTGCTTATGGAGTGTTTGTTAACCGGAGCTTAAATCCTCCTAACATAGGATGATCGAATCTACGAAATGCAAAGTGTATTTTTAGTACCACTAATGACCCTTAAATGATACTGTACGACCGCATCCATTACACTTCAACAATATCTCGTTCTCATATCGGTTTATAACATTGAATTTCTTTGAGCCACAAATTTCACATATGGGGCAGCTTCTTACTTTCAATATTGTTATCCAACAATTTATTCCTGTAAGACTTGACTTCTGTTTAGCCGTCCTGCCAGGATTTTTCCTGGGCTTGCTTTGTAATCAGGAACTCCTACACCAATTGCAATCATTGCACTTTTATTTGCAGCGTGAGGAGAAAAAAACTCAGAAACAGCATCATCAAAAAAAGTTGAACCGGATGCGCCTATTTTCTGAGCATAGGATGCAAGATAAATTTTTCCGGCAATCACTCCTGCTTCGAATTGTGAAGCCCTATATCCTCTGTTGCCGAGAACATGTAGAATAATATTCAAATCAGCCATTAGAAAGAATACTACGCCAGCATCGCCGAAAAGAGACTGGCCTAAACAAAGATAAGCAGACAAATTCCTGGAGGGTCTTCGTTCAAGTTTTTCAAGCGTCTCCCCATAACGATCAAANAAATAGGCCCCTGTTTGCAACNCCTCAACATCGTTTGCGATGAGATAGGTATCGATAGTACTATTAGTGTTACCANTATTATCGTCACTACTACTACTTTTTCCCTTAAGGAAATCCAGTGGAACTCCNCGGGTTGAATAGTGTAATATATTGCTTAATTGTGTTATAGATATTGGTCGCCTGGAAAATTT
>AF_2010_repII_A100DRAFT_1000075_pt1 | contig 14596 bp, 14 predicted proteins | sample AmaForreplIIA100_FD_9198 | JGI IMG/M metagenome (IMG submission 9198) | reverse complement strand
AGCCATTCCTCTATACATCTTGTACTTTTTTCCGTTCCTCACTATCGTTTTTCCTGGACTCTCATCAGTGCCACCAAACAAGCTCCCAACCATTACAGAAGATGCTCCCGCTGCTAATGCCTTGGTCGAATCGCCAGAAGTCCGTATTCCCCCGTCAGAGATTACCGGAATGTCATATTCTTTTGCAACAACAATGCTATCCATAACGGCAGTTAACTGCGGGACGCCTGATCCCGTAATGATCCTTGTAATGCAAATGGATCCGGATCCCACACCGACCTTGACAGCATCCACTCCTGCTTTGATCAAATCCAGTGTTCCGTCGCCTGTAGCAATATTTCCCGCTATTAATTCGCAACCGGGAAAAGCCTTCTTAATCATGTGTACGGCGTTAATGGCGTTCTCGCTATGGCCGTGCGCGACATCGACAACTAGCACATCAGAACCGGCTTCTAGAAGAGCTTCTGCGCGTTCTAAATAATCACCTTTTACGCCAACCGCTGCTCCAACAAGTAATCTACCCTTTTTATCCTTAGATGCTTGTGGATATTGTTCCATTTTCAGTATATCTTTACTAGTTATCAGACCCACAATCCTGTTTGCGTCATCGACTACAGGGAGCTTTTCTATTCTATGATCATGGAGAATTTCTTTCGCTTGTTCAATGGTTGTACCTTCTTTCGCAGTAATCACATTTTTGCTCATTAGATCTGAAACCTTGCTGGCCCCGTTCTTCTCAAACGTGATGTCTCGTTGCGTAATAATCCCAGCAAGTCGCTTACCGTCTTCAACCAGAAGACCCGATACGCCGTAATCTCGCATCTTTTTTCTTGCGTCATTTACGCTTTCGGTCCCCTTTACTGTATAGGGTTGTTCGATAACGACTGACTCAGATCTCTTCACTCTTAGAATTTCATCTACTTGATCCTCTATTGGCATGAATCTATGAACGATCCCGAGACCACCTTCCCTAGCGAGAGCAATAGCCATTTCCGATTCAGTAATAGTATCCATATTGGCGCTGATCAACGGTATATTTAACGAAATATTGGTAGAAAGCCTGGTTCTGAGGTCAGTCTGGGATCTTGATATGATGGACGATTTTTTAGGAACCAGAAGAACATCATCAAAAGTTAGGCCATCTCTTATTTCCAAATTTCCAGTGGTAATTTGTTGGCATGTAGCGTTATAAGCGTTCCTAGCTGAAGTGCCGTCGTCATGGATATGAACTACTTATTGTCTGATGTCACGTGCTTACACTTTCTGCGCGCACAAGGATGGTTTGCAAAAACCAACAGATTAAAATATTAACATAAGTGTTGATTACCTTGGAATTTGAAACCGTATACTTACAACATCGCAATATTTGACACATTCAAGACCAGAAAGAACAAATTTACTGGAGAGGCCAAAAGACAACGTGCGATAATAGCGCATTTGGCAACAGAACAAAGCCCAGAAATGAGAACTCGAACATCCATCGCCCACGTTATCGCCGATAGACACGGCATTCTTTGGCAAAACATCTATTCTGGTATTTTTAGAGACCTTGACGAGGTGTTGATCCCCTCAGGCGTTGTCAGGGAGGGAGGCAGATTGCCTATGCGCCGCGGCCCGAAGGCCCTTCAGGTCGAGGGAATTCCCTTCTATGAACTTACCGAATCTGGGCTTCTGGTTGCTTCGTCTATTGAAGAAGTCGGCCCTACCAGAACAAAAATGTTGGAGTCTTTTATGCGCGCACTGCCTGCTGGTTCACTCCAACATGAGGTACTGCGTGAAGGGATTTTGCTATTAATAAGATTCGTTCCATCACTTGCGTCTAGGATTATTAACGAATACGTCCATGCGTATGCTGAGGGGGTAGTTGACAGTATTATTCCCCTAGACATCACTAAACTCCGTTCGGCAATTTCAAAACAGATAGGAATGGAGAAGGAATTAATCGAGGCTTTTGATCGATTGCAGTCCGATCAAAAGGAAACTATTAGAACGTTTTTTAATCTTCTAGGCTAGATAGACGTCATACTTTTTTTGTAACAAAGTATGACAGAATGATATTTTCCTAACTTTCTTTACATTCCTAAGAAAAGCCAGTCATTCTACGTTTCATCCATTCTAAAACTCAGATATCATGGAGGAGTGCTTCATTGTATAAGGAGTTGCATTTTGATAGTTCATGAGGGGACGCATTAGTGTATAATACTTGCAGGAAAAACCTTCTTGCAAATTTATGAGTGCCGTCGAAATCATGAATTCCACAATATGATTCATAAGTTATTTGCGCCGACCCCCCGTTCTGAGATCTGCAACGAAGACTCAATCTAATCAAGTTCTCTGCGTTCGAAAGGAATTTCTCTCTTGTCTGCGAAAGTCAGCGCATATAATTGTAGTGAAAGTTGGCGAGAATTCGATCAATAAAATATGACAAATGTTTTTTTTTACCAACCCGAGAAAACTACCTGGAACCATGAGATCGCATCAAATATGGAAATATGGACGATTTCTTGGAGTTATCATATCCATTCTATTGATTACAATGTCAATTTCACTTTTGATACGCGCCACGCCGGAAGCCGCGGCACAGCTATATTACAGTGACACTGCAGATCCCACGAGTGCTACAACTAGAGGTTTGGGCGTGGCCAACAATACTGCTGAATCCATAATGAGCACTTTTATGAGTCCTAAGTCGCTACTAGCATCAGCGATCGATCAGATTCCCAACAGTACATCGAAAGACAATACTATTACACGTACGAATGTTGGGACTACGCGAGTTAGTGACATTCAAGTAGTTTTGTTATCGCATCAGATTCTAGCTTCAAAAGATTTCATTCATATTTACTCCTCAAACCCTTACAAAATAACTGACGCACATGTGATCGCGAAACTACCCTGCGACTCTAATCTGGAAAGTCAAGTAAATTTGCTTATTGGAAATCTTACTAGTCTCAAGTCCGCAAAATTAGAAATAGTTAAAGAATTGTCAAGGCCTGGATATATGTGTATGTACAACGCCGATATACCATCGTATGAACGAATGTCAAATCCCCATGATTCAGCACTGATAACTGATATCGTCCTCCTCAATCCTACCACCTCCAAGATCATATTACTTAATACAAGTACCATTGTGATGAGAGTAAATGAAATCATGCCATTACAAGGAATACGATAGTGATCTAGACAGATCATTATCGTGTGCTCTCTAGATCAAACTTGATGCAAATGGCTGAGGTAAATTGACAGGTAGGCGTTTGCCTTAAGCCTGGAGTAAGCCCATAAATACAATCCCTGTTGGGCCATTATTTGAGCTCAATTATTAAAGTTGCTTTAACACCTTTACATAAATCTAATCATTATATGGGACATCTACTAACATGAGGTCTTTTGCGGCCTCGACATTCAAGTGAATAGCTCTTGCTTCATCAATCAATTCAGACATTTCATCATATCTAGTGCTGAAGTGAGTGAGAAGCAGCTTTTTAGCGTTTGCCTCCCGTGCGAGTATCGCTGCTTCTCTTGATGTAGAGTGATAATTTTGGACAGCTTTTTGATATTTATTATGACTATAAGTTGACTCAAATACGAGAAGATCACAATTCCTGAAGAACTCCCGAAGCTTGACAGTGGGTCTAGTGTCTCCGGATATTCCTATTTTTCTGCCAGGCCTTGGATGCCCAATAATTTGGCTCGATTTTACTACGGTCCCTTCGTGTATTATGTCGTGGCCATGCTTCAATTTGCCATACAATTCACCCTCCGGGATTTGCAATCTTTTTGCTTCACTAATATTAAACCTTCCTGGTCTATCAAATTCAGTAAGACAGAACGAAAACGATGGGACAATATGTTCTGCTTCGCAACAACTTATTTGATATTCATTTTCCTTAACCAAAACACCTTCACTATCAATAATATGCACGTTAATATCATATAACAATCCGAAATTCACTAACCGCATGTTACTTGTGAGAAATTCAGCCAACTTGGGTTGGCCAAATATATCAACAGCGATCACTCTTCCCTGGAGTGACATCGTTTGTAAGAGCCCAAGTAACCCGACACAATGATCGGCGTGCATGTGGGATATGAAAATCTTCATTCGCTTGTTCATTCCTAGACCCGCCTTTATGAAATTTTGTTGCATGCCCTCACCGGCGTCAAACATTAGTAGTTCTGTACCTCTCTTGATCACAATCGACGATAAACCACGTTCAGGAGTCGGAACCGCGGCAGAGGTTCCGAGAAATATCACTCTCATATCTACCATATCATTATCGTGAATGTTACGTGCTTTTGTCTACACGTACGGTATATACTTTTCACCCGACTCCATTTTTCCAGTAATCCTTATTCCAAAACTTATCAGACCTTGATCGTGAATCTCAGATAAGGCAATGGCTGGTTGTAAACGTGTGAGGAGCTTCAGATCGATTTTCGAACGGATTAGGCTCCGTAATAAAGCCCAGCTAATGCGAAAATAATGTATCATCTAGGTTAATAGATAAACTATCCGAACTACAGCATGTCTTTGCAGCTGTCAGCCGGAACCTAAAGGAGTCGACCTTCAAATCGCGACTTTTGCCTACAAATACCATTTTATTTTTCCCGGATATGGAATTCGTCGTGAAAATAATCTGCTTTGAAGACGCGCAACCTTAGAAGCATTGGTATCGCCATAAATTGAACACACTACTAGTTTCAAAATTTGCACTCCATCAATAGTATCCACGAAAATGATCTTACTTTTTATCAATTTGGTGATCCCTCATCCATACATATACTGGGATGATAGCATGCTGAAACGGCAAAGAATCCTCGTTTTTTCTGTTATAGCCTAACATGATCATAGTACCTGCTAGAAAGGCTAGGTCTTTCAATAGTTCATGTTCTCCTAATGGACCATAAATCTGGAAAAAGGACATCTGATTATAGTAAGAGACATGCTGCTCGAAACAAGAGCACAATATAACGGGATCATTTATTATTCGCTCATTGCTAACAACTCTATTCTCTTCGGTTCTTATCTGCAATTCTCTTTCTATATATCCGCCCCGGATATATTCTGTGTTCATTTTCGTTAACAAATTTCTCTTATAACCCTCTACCCTTAGATGGATTCTATTCAGTGTCTGTCTGGCTAAATCGATCGCCTCAATTTTCACCTTCTCGTCGATTTTGGTTCTTTTTCCGTACATGAACATGATGCACATTAGTTCATGACTCGCAACAAACGGGAAATTCTTTTTTCCTATCAAGAAATCGCCTATGCGCTCGGATATGTCTTCTGGAAGAATCAGGCGTATATAGGAGTCAATGGCGGTGTTCGTTTTGTTCCCACAACTTTCTAAAATAAACTGATATTGGACCCGTGAAAGGCACAGACTTCACTGAAATCTATTTATCTAATAGTTAATGACCTTTCCAATAACCACTAGCCGATCAATATCTAAGGTCGACTGAAGTTAGGACGGAGGATTCTGAGTTTGGAATTCCGACATTTAAAAAGAAATACATCGGACACCTCCATAGTAATTATGTTGCCTAGGGCCCCCACTTACAGGATCAAATCAATGCGCGTGTGGTGGTGGTGCGCTACCCTTAGAAAGGGACTCGTTGAACGTACCCGATGCTTTTTCATGGAATTCAAGATTAGATTGGTCCACTTTTATTGCTTGAGTTGGGCAAACTGATACACAGGCCATGCACCAAATGCAGTCATGTTCCCTGATAGGGTCAGCTTTGTCTGTATAATCTTTTCTCTCCTCTTTTACAGTACTACCAGTTCCAGCGCTTGTTTCATTAGTCATCTTAGAGGGTTCCATATCTTGTTCAGTCCTATACCATTGGAAGACTTGGACAGGACAAGCTTCAATACATGCCCCATCGGCCACGCACGAGTCCCAGTCAACCGCGACCATAGTGCCGTGTACTCCTACCGGAGTGATCTGTTCGCCTCTTGCTGTGTATGCCGCCTTCACCTCTTCGTTGTCAGCAGCTTCCGCAGTTCTACCCGGCCCCCATACATAGTGGTAATGCTCTCCATCAGAATGCATATGCTTACCAATTACTTGGCTATTTCTTGGAAAGTCTGGATCTATTGGCATATCTATCTGTGACATAATCGAGGCTGGATATTATATAAACTATATGAGAAATGCAGACCTCTGAAATAAAGAAACCAACCGAATTGCTAAATAATTGTTGATTGCACATTTGGCCTTCAGTTTACCGAGTTACATTAGATTATAAGATAAATAGAATATTTAGAAGATATTAGTCCTGCGTTACAGCAGTCAGATCTTATCGTACTTTGGACTTATCTCGTAGACTTCAGGCCGCTGCTCTATTGGATAGATATCTTTGAAAGCGGGTAACGTTAAAGGTATTGCAATTCGAGACTTATATAAAAATCCCTCTCATAACGCTTGGAGTATCATCATGGCTTACTCGATTCTTTTCGAACAATACCGTTAGCTCATTCCCTTGCAGCTTTGCCTGGGAGAGCTTCATAACAACGGTGGCTGCGGGAAGTGGGACAGTATTGACTACATAACCAGCCCTATTTTTCACCTTTATTGCAAGCTGGTCTCCATGACGCTCAACGTCAAGGTCATCTTTCTCAGTGAACGGGACTTTTATTGTAATCCGTAATAAAGAGTCCTCTATCGCGAATCGAAACGCTTCACCACCATAGAAGACTTTGGCAGGATCTTCGTCTTGGAAGATTAGTTGGCCGTTTGCTCGCAACATTTCGATCCCCCTCAATTCAGTACCGTGGAGTTTAACTTCCTTCACCGGCAGAGGATAGAAGTTTGCTTTCGCTTCCTCCACAATCGCTCGTTGAACATTCGCCCATTTGCCATAGTACTGGTCCGAGCTTCCAGCGGGCATAATTTTATTGATTATCGCTAGATCTACATTTATGCCGAAAAGATTGGCGGACATGAACGCTCTCTTAGCATTCTCTATGCTAAAGTTGTCAGGATTTGCAACTAGTCTCACACTAGTCGTCTGCTGATTTCGCATAATTATCGAGAGAGCCTCTAGTCTTGCAAGGAAGTCCGACTCATTTCCGCGAACATCCGCTGCCGTAGTTAGCTTCGATAAGGTTTGGAACATCCTTCCAAAACCCCCGAAAATCCCTAACAGTCCGGTAAGCTTTTTTCCAATACTGCCAACTAATTTAGGAAGATAAAGATAACGTAATGCATCCCCGGAAGCATCCATGTCGAGTACCACAACGTCATATCTTTCCGAGCGAAAGACTTCCTCGATTTTCAATAAAGAAAATAACTGGGTCATTCCGGGCAACATGGAAAGCTCGTACGATAGGGCATCATCTATACCGCGAGCATGAAATAAGGATGCCGCCTGTGAAAGGATATTCCCATACGGCGTATTGATCTCGATCAGAGGGTCTATCTGCTGCGCGCGTAAATTGGTTAGAACTTCCTTCGGCTCAAACCCCAAATCTGACATCCCTAAAGCATCTGTTAAAGTGTGAGAAGGGTCGGCTGAAAGTAATAAGGTCTGGTGCCCATCTTCGGCAACCTTTAGAGCCGTAGAACAGGCAGTGACAGTTTTCCCAGTACCCCCTTTACCTGTATAAATTATTAACCGCAATATTCGATCTCCTTCCTCACACAAAGCAATAAAAAGTATTCAGATACTAATGAAAACTGCCTAGTTAGACTAGTAAATCGTGTCGTGTTACGACAGAATAAATTGCGTTGTGGAGTAGCTTCACAGAAGCCATTCCACGAGGATACAGTTTCATGCACCGTTTGATAGTAACGCTCTGCTTCACTGATATCACCAGGCTATGGCGTATCTCTTTGCAGGTTGCTCATGGACCAATGGATCAGTTAATACATAATGAGGTTGACAGGATATTTTGAACATGTCATTCCTTAGATATCGGCTTCTACGATTTCGTAAATTTACGAAAAATAAGATCTATCTTGTAGTGCGATATCTCTTATTTCTTTACATTAAAATTAAAATCAGGATAGGATGGTATTAGTAGGAATCGGACAAGACTATTTTCTTGTGGAATCAAATTACACCTGTGTCTGGTTGTATGAGAGAACTTAGGATGAAACGAGCGTTTACTGGGGCTCTATCGTAGCAGGCGGTTTACTAGAAATTGCATACGTAACCCAGCTAACACCCTCTACTTCGTTTGTGATCCGGGTGCTCATGTTACCGATAACCTCATACGGTACCTTCGCCCAATCCGCAGTCATCGCATCGGTGGATTCCACGATTCTGATTATGACTATATGCCCATGCGTGCACTCATCGCCCAATACACCTACCGCTTTGTCATTCCCTACGGAAGCGTAAGCCTGCCATACCTTATCGTAAAGCCCTGTCGCTTTTAATTCATCTTCGACTATCCTGCTAGCGTTTCTGGCGATGAGTAGCTTTTCGGTAGTAACCTCGCCGATTATTCTAACAGCTAAGCCAGGACCTGGAAAAGGATGTCTGTCTAGAATCTCCTTTGGAACGCCCAATAATGATGCTACACGTCGAACTTCATCCTTGTACAGTGCCCGTAATGGTTCGATCGTTTTCAGTCCAAGCCACCTCGGTAGCCCACCGACGTTGTGATGAGTTTTGATAGCAGATGCGGGTCCTTTAGAGACCCCACTTTCAATTACGTCTGGATATAACGTTCCCTGAGCAAGCCATTGAAACGGCCCATTCTTTTCTGCCACCTGGACAAACACCTTTGCGAATTCTTCGCCGATAATCTTGCGCTTCATCTCGGGATCCGACACTCCTTTTAATTCGTGAAGGAATTGGACCTCCGCATTTACAACGATCAGTTCAGTCTGCAGGTAATCTTTGAGAAGGCCAATAATGGAGGCTTCCTCATTCTGTCTTAATAGCCCATGGTTCACGAAAACACACTTGAGGTTTTTGTTTACAGCCTTGTGAAGCAAGGCCGCAACAGTCGTGGAATCGATTCCCCCACTTATTGCACATAGTACTTTTTCATTTCCGACCCTTATACGAATGTCTTGGACGGCTGATTCTATGAAATTCTCCATGTTCCACATAGGTTTTGCATGGCTGATTCTTTCGCAAAAATTTCTCAGTATCTGAGCCCCATTCTCTGTATGGGTCACTTCTGGATGAAATTGGATTCCATATAGTCTCTGTTCTTGATTCCCTATAGCAGCTGAAAAAGAGTTTTCTGTATGTCCTAAGATCTTGAAGCCGTGTGGAAGCTCCTCCGCGGCATCTCCATGACTCATCCAACACTTTATCTTTCGTTGGATCTCGCTGAAGAGATCGCTATTATTATCGATAGTTAACTCGGCACGACCGTATTCCCTGATCGATGTCTTGCTTACTTTTCCGCCGAAGTGATCGATTAGCAGCTGGTGCCCGTANCAGATACCTAAGATCGGAATCCCCATCTGAAATATCTTGCCATCGGGTTTCGGCGCTTCGGCGAAGTAAACACTTGCTGGTCCGCCAGAGAAGATTATGCCTTTAGGTTGGATTTTTTTGAGTTCTAGCGCAGGAGTGTTGTACGGAAATAGTTCACAGTATACATTTATCTCCCGAATACGTCTGCATATCAGATTGCTATATTGGGAACCAAAATCTAAGACTGCTATGTTGTCCATGTCTAATGCTGCCCGACGTTCTTTTCGACCATTCTGGTAAGAACCCAGGTAGACGTATTAAAAATCTCCTTTAGTCGTTCTTTTTCACGATAGTTGTTAATTACGATCCTTTTTATTAGACCATCGTTCGCTTCTTCAATACGATAATTTAACAATTCACTTTCTTCAATTTCTTTGTTGTGGACCTTTTCTTCATCTCTTCTTTTCATTCCTTCCAATATCCTATTCAAAAAGAATGATTTGAATGGAACGGTGTTGACATTGAAATTGGTTCCATCTGCGGGTATGATCTCTACTCCCGTAGATGACAATTTGGCGCTGGCTAGCAAAAGACCGTCTTTAACGCGTTTTATTTGTATAACCTCAGCGTTATCTGCTAACGGTTCACCTTCCTGCTCTGTTGTTGGGAAAACAATCTTCTGAAGGCTGTTATTTTCATTGCTAATTTGGCCAATGGGGGGCTGATTATGAGCTCCGCCGAGAGAGCCTGAAGATTCATCATTTTTTTTCATTATCATTGAAGCAGAAGTAACTGATTCAAGACCTGAGGCAGCCTTGAAACTGCTCCCTTTCAACAGTCGGTCGACAAAGAACAGCATAGTACGGAATCTCTCTATTTCCTCTTGCTTATCGGAGACCTGTTTCATAAGCCACGCACGCATTTCTGCTGCTCGTCTAATGTCATCTTCAGAGTAGTTTGACATTGCAACAATTCTGTCTCAAAACCTATAATAGTTTTTCACAATCGAAAGAACGAAGTTCGAAATTCACTTTCGGCGCGTAGTTCCACCATCTAATTTCTTTAGTTTTATCAGAATTAATCCTGCAGCACCCCACAATATTACTGCTGTAAGAGAAGGGTGAAACAACCAACTAATTCCACCTAAAGTAGCAAGTATCATCCCCACTAGGGCCAGAGCCTTTCTACGTCCTTTCCCGACACCAACCATTCTAAACGGTCAATCGTTTAAATCCTCTAACAGGTCGTCGGGATGTGTCGAACAATCGAGAGCGGGAACGTTTGGCTAGCATTTGCACAAGCTGTTTTCCAACTTTCATCTTATCCATTTTTAATTGAATATTTTTTCCAGCCTTGTTGGAGTACTTGCCAACTTTACCGCCAAATTCCATTCCCACAAGGACTATTTCTTTGGCTCCAAACTCGTCTGCTAAAAACACGCAACGGTCGCCATCGGTAAACCCCCCAAAATTATATACGTTCTTAACAGGCATGACCTGAGTAGAACCTATAACATGTCTTACCGTCGGCACAATTTTTTTTAACATATTTACATTATCGCCATGGCTATGAACTATCAGAATTGCTCCTGCTCGATCCGCCTTACGCAAAAAAAATGGATCACCATCCAGGTCAGTAACAACAATATCCGGCTTGATGTGATTTTCAAGCAGGAATTGGGTTGCGCCGTCCGCGACGACTTTTACAAACTTTCGACCTTTCCTTATGAATTCGATCTCTGCAATCAATCCATCTCCCGCACCGATAGCTAACACCTGCTTGCCGGCTATTTTTTTATGTAATACTTTAATATCAAGAGCTTTCCTCCTTATCATGTTCGATAGGAGGTTGGCCGCTTCCTGATCCTTCTCTGTGCTATATCCAAATTGCTGTCTAATATCCTGGTAGTACGGGAACCAATCTATGAATCTCACATCCAGCTTCCCTCATAGTTACTAATAGGTTGTTTGCTAGTCAGTCTATTAAGCACGGAACTTAAATACAGGTAGCCAGGCTAGCTATATAAGGGAATTCAAGCTTGGAATTTCGTTCACGTCCGGTATAGGTTTCGCCAAATCTTCCCGGGGTCGACACCTCGTTTAGTGAAGTTGATGACTCCATATGAAATCAACAAATTCTTATACTGATGCAGCCGTAATGAAGGGGAAGGTTGACGTTCTATATGGAAAAACAGAAACGGGCAGATATTAAAACTATGCCTGGAGAGCAGTTAGCATCTATCGAGGAATTTGAGGCCGGGAAGAATACATATATTACTAATGGGACGCTGAGATCTAATGCAATTGGAACGAGGATTTATGACTTCAGGAAGCGAACGGCAAAAGTCCAGCAAATAAATCCCCCGATGTTACCTAAAATAGGTGACATAATAGTAGGTTATGTCGAAATGCTTTTTGGAAGCATGATGTCAGTAAGAATCCTATACATTAACGAGAAGAAATCGCTTTCCGGATTTTCAGCAATTGCATCTACAAGAATAAGCACAGGCAGGGAAAGGGACCGGAGAGGACGGATCATATTCAGGGTAGGGGACATCATCAGAGGACGTGTCAATAGTTTATTAAATTCATCTATCCACATAACCATCGAGGATAAGGAATACGGAGTAATCTACGCCCTTTGTTTCAATTGCGGAGGAGACACAGTACAAGTAAATAACCACAACATAAAGTGTATCGAGTGTGGTGTAAATGAAGATAGAAAATTGACACCTGATTACGGAAAGGAAACTTTCAGATTAATTCATCGAGGCAGCGGATAAGTTTACTGTGGTAAACGCACGTGTTGCATTTCAGGGGGAACCTGGCGCATACAGCGAATTGGCAGCAACACAGTATTTCGGAACCTCAAATGCTGTCCCTATGAATTCTTTGCAGGACGTATTTGATTGGTTAGAGCGTGGCGAGGTGGATTTCGGCGTCGTTCCTATTGAAAACTCGATAGAAGGCAGTGTAAATGAAACATATGATCTTCTATTGGATAAACATATTGTTGTTTCAGGCGAGGTATATTTGAGAATTAGACACTGTCTTATTGTTAACAAGCGTGCAAGCAGTAACGTCAAGTCCGTCTATTCGCACCCTCAAGCTCTTGCTCAATGCAAGCATTATTTGCAAGAAAAGAAATTACGCCCCGTTGCCACATATGATACTGCAGGTGCCGTAAAATTGATCAAACGATCAAGAATTATGAATGCTGCTGCGATCGCTAGTAGGCGTGCGGCAGAGATGTACAATATGGACATATTAGAAGAGGGGATCGAGGACAATAAGAATAATTTTACAAGATTCCTAATAATTTCAAAAACAACAACTAAACCTACGGGTCATGACGGAACCTCCCTAATATTTTCGGTCAAACACATCCCTGGCACTCTTTACAGCGTTTTGGAGGAATTTGCTAATCGAAAGATAAATCTTACAAAAATAGAATCACGCCCCACAAGGGAAAGGCCATGGGAATATAATTTCTACGTGGATTTTGAAGGTCATGTCTGTGATAAGATTATTACCGACGCACTTGAGTCGATTAACAAGAAGGCTTCATTCGTAAAAATTTTAGGATCATATAAAAAGGCAATCTTTTTTGAGGATAGTGCTACCGGGCCACGTAAATCTAATTAGTAACCATCGGTGAAAAAGGGTATGTTGATTCCCGGCCCGTTTGATTCTTTTAAAGAAGACATCAAATAACTCTAGGTCCTGACCTAGACAGGACCATAACTAGAGTGGATACAAATAGATATTTTGGATGTCTCCTAAATACGCGTAATATTGAGGTGTTCATAAATTATGAAGAGTTATTTATTATATAGACAACAACGTAGATTGTTTTTCATAGCCGCATATCATGTAGCGCCCTTGGAATTTGTGAGTTTGTTATCATAAGATTTAAAGGATAGACAAAATCAATTTGTTATGTGCCAAAGAAACGAACTAGTAGGGGCAGGACAAAGGGAGGAAAAGGTAGCTCCGGCACTGTCCACTGCAGCCAGTGTGGCGCTATGGTGCCTCGCGACAAGGCGAAAAAAGTCACAGGGCGCATTAGTTTGGTAGAACCCGCGCTCGCCAAGGAACTCAAATCACAAGGTGCCTACATATCACCTTCGACAGATGTGAAGTTTTACTGCGTTTCCTGTGCAGTACATAGGGGCGTCGTCAAAGTTAGGTCAGAGTTAGATCGTCGTACGACTGGCAGGCTTCGATAGCCGTTTCGATGTTAGGATAGCCCTATGAATTACAGTGAAACCTGAAACAAGTGTCACGAGTATTACTCCCCACTGAATCGAATTGGATATGGGAATAAACCCTGCGACTGCGAGTATGAGTAATCGTTCGGCTCTTTCTCCAACACCCACCCCTGACAACTGTACGTCGAGGGATTCTGCTTTTGCTCTTACGTAGCTAACGAGGAATGACGAGGACATTGCAAGAAGGCACAACACAGGGTCAGCGAGATGTCCTATGGCGATCCCTATGAATATTATTGATTCGGAAATTCTGTCTATAGTGGAATCAAGAAATGATCCTTTCGGAGATACCTGTTTTGTAATCCTCGCGACGCTCCCGTCTACCATGTCAAAAAAGCCTCCAATCAAAACCAGGGAGCTACTGATTGCCTTTACATAATATAATGACGCGAAGGACGAGTAGGTTGAAGTGGCGTACAGTATCCCGGCAAACGATAGTGCACAGAGGCTCAAAAAAGTCCAACTATTAGCAGAAACTCCTGTCGATGCGAATAAAACGCCGACCTTCTCAAGATTCAATATGCCTCTAATTTTGTTGAGCAACTAGATATAACATTGATAAAACAACTGGAATAATAAATCTTGTAGAAGGGTTTCGCTAAACAAATACAGTGTGGATGTTGAAAAATAAAAATTAAGGTACTCGAATATTCCATAGCCGACCTTAACATATTGCCACTCCCCGACCATAAATTTTGATACTTAAGAATTTATCTTCTTTTCTTTCTTAACTCTTTAATAATCATACCTCTCGGATAATACAGTTATTTGTATAACATAATTGGAGGAGCGCGTTCATACTCGCAAGCTCAAGTCAACAAAATTCTGATTGTCGGGCTAGGGCAATTAGGACTGCCTGTTGCAAGGTATGTGAAGGAAAGAGGCTTCGAGACATACGGATTTGACATTAGCAAAAAGGCAATGGACCGGGCCGAGAAG
>AF_2010_repII_A100DRAFT_1000074_pt1 | contig 14844 bp, 14 predicted proteins | sample AmaForreplIIA100_FD_9198 | JGI IMG/M metagenome (IMG submission 9198) | reverse complement strand
TTTGACATCTCGCGAAGGGATGAGATTGATGCGGTTATTATCGACGTCATTCGATCCTGACCGATTTGCATTTGACCTCGTGGAAGTGGCACCAAATTACGACGTAAGCGATCAAAATTCATACAACGGTGGAATCACATCTGGCTTGGCAAACCGGTTAATCACAGAGCTTCTCGCGGGATTGGCCCTAACGAAGAAGGGCAAATCGGAAGGCAGCCCTGTTAGACCTAAATTCTATAGAGGTAAGGGACATACTTATGACTTTGGTAAGCCTCGGGCACATCCGCCAAAAAGGAGAAAATGATTCTAGTTAGAGCTAAGGTGAAAGGAGAGCCTGATGTTTCTCCTTTTACCCGAATCTTTGAATACCAAGATAAGTCTGATGAGCAGATATTTTACGAGTCAATAGGTATTATTAAGGAAAAACTCACAAAACGATTGAAAATTAATACCAATGAGTCGTTAATGCTATATTGTTCGTACGTAGTTGACCAGATTCGTGATGGCAAGTCGATCGATACTATTGAGAAGAATGCCCCGACGATCCTTTCGCCTGATATGGTCATGATAGGGGTTCCTGAAACCCTACGGACGATTACATTCGAGGTACATTTAGATGACCATCCAAAAAGGCACATCACCTTTAATGTGCCGATCGCTACAAGTAATTATGTGTTGACAACGGAAGACGAGATACAAAGGCTCCAAGTGTCAAGTAGGGTCAGTGGCAAAATCAGGAATTAACAAAGTGTGGAATGGATTTCTTCTCATCGGTGATTGAGAAAAAATTCTTACAACGTCGAGCCTTAGGTTTAGTCACAGGAAGGTGTTTTAGTAGTAGTAATGATGAGGCCGCTGTCGTTTTCCTAATTTGTCGAAGTAGTGATCGTGGCGTCTGTCTCCACCCTCATGCGAATGACGAGTACCATCTCGGTGGGTGTGAGTATTCATTACTGGTTTAGCCATTAGTACATCGTCGACACCAATCAACAAGGCACTTACCTCGACCGCTGTTTTGATGATCTGTTCTTTAACCACCGATGGCTCAATTATATGCTGCGAATACATTTCTCCAACCTCTCTTCTTGTTGCGTCGATCCCATACCATTTGACGATTGTCCCATCGGAAACCGAAAAAGCTGAGCTTGCTTGCTTAGACCTCATTCCTATTAGAGAGTCGGTAATATTCATACCTGCATTTTGAGCAATTGTCAAAGGAATTTCTTCCAGCGCGGATGCAAATTTTTGAATTACAACCTGCTTCCTTCCTGGGATACTGGATGCCTTTTTTCTTATTTTGTTCGCGATGATCATTTCTACAGATCCACCTCCTCCGACAATCGTCGGCTTAATGATAAAATCCTTCATAACTGCAATCGCGTCCAAAACAGAGCGGTGGTACTCATCAAGAAGCTTTTTTGAATTTGCTCTGAGTAATATTGTGAGGGAGCGAGGGTTCTTGCATCGGTCTACGAATACCATTTTGTCACTACCCACAGATTTTTCGTAAACCTTGCCAGCCTTCCCTAGGCATTTTGAAAGAAGAGTATAATCATCCAGGTTCTTGACAATCTCCGCATTAGTAGCCTTCTTAATCCAGATCAAATCATTCTCCTTTACCCTTTTAATCGACATGATACTAGCCTTGGACAGGAGATTTTGTGCAAGATCGTTGATGCCTTTTTGCGAAAAAAGAACGTTAGCCCCAGAATTGATAATGTGCTGAACCTTGGAGCTTATAGTCAGCCGTTCTGTGTGAAGGTATGAACGAATCTGATTGGGCGATGTTATGCTAATCTCAGCGTCTGTCCTAGTACGTTTACTTTCTAATTCTTCGTCAATAAGGAGAACTTTCGCATTACTAACCATCCTGGGCATCGAAAAAATATCTATTGTCTTGTCAATCACAATGCCATTAACAAGCGTGCTGTCTGCGGAATTACCTATTTTTTCCTCGATTTTTATGTCATCAACCTCTATTTTTCCTTTTGTGAAATCTGCGATTGAGCAAATCGCATCGACAACTAATCTTGCTAAATTCTTTTCCTCGATAAGAGTGGAAGATAGCATTTTCGGTTTTAAGCACGTTATAGCGAGTCCTTCCAAGGTATTTCTGTCGGAATTGGCAGCTCTTATTGCAATTTTTTTTAAACTTTCGAGACAAAGCTGTAGTGCTTGAAGATAGCCACTAACGATCGTGGCCGGACTAATCCCCATATCGAGTAACTCTTCGGCCTTCTCTAGAAGCGCCGCTGCAAAAATTACAACAGAGGCTGTACCGTCACCTACTTCGTTATCTACTGCATTTGATGCTTCTATCAGAACCTTGGCAGCGGGGTGTTCTACGTCAACTTTACGTAATAATGTAGCACAATCCTTTGTTATCGTAACTTCACCTAAAACGTCAATAAACATTTTTTCTCTTCCTCGTGGGCCGAACATGCTTTTAATAAGTTCCGCTATCAATCTAGCAGCCAATAGGTTGTATCTACGTGACTCTCCTCCATGACTTCGCCTAACCCCTGGACCAAACAATTGCGCGGTAATACCTTTCATTATCCTCGGTGGTTTACTCATCCCCTTTTGCAATTATATTAAGATATTAGTCATATCGTTCTGTAGAGTCATAGGTTCTGGAGAATTTCTTAGGCTGCTGATTGTAATCGAAAAGCTGCATAGGCAACTTGTCTCGTATTTATTTTGCTCCTAAGATGTCAACGTTAAATAGACAATAATTTTTTATAGCTAGACACAGGAGTTATGCTGCCAGATATGGCTCCGATTAAAACAAATACAGAAATTGAAAGGATTGCCAAGAAAACGATAGAAGGGCTATACGGTCCCGATATAAAGAACTTCAAAGTAAGGGTCGTCTTTCCATTTCCAAACGAGCACAAGAGAGATTCTTGGGACATCCAGGTGATTTTTCTGCTAAAAGGTCTTCAATATACGGTCGACCTCATGATCGAGGAACAGAGTGGTCATGTTACCAACGCAAGGCTCATAGACACAATGGTCCCACTCTGACCTCCTTAGCGGTTAAGTTTCCTCTTGTTCGGCAAGGAATATCCTCGCTGAGGGCTCGGATAGATAAATTAGCCTATACAAAGCTAGTGTAAACTCGGGAGAAACCCACTTTAGCGACGCAAAGGATTCCCTTATAAGGAGCATCTGTGTAATGCCTAAATGGAACGGAGGCGTCAGGAGTTTAGGGTTTTAAATCCGAAGTCAGCACTGGACTATGAGTTCGATCATGTTCACTATTGTGTCGATTGCAAGCACTGGTTTGCATGTAAGCAGTCCAGGATAAGATGTAATTTGTCAACGACGTCGGGGACAAAGCACGAGGACCATCTTGGTTGCATTGCGTACACAAATGCCAATACAACCCATCTGTGAGCTTTGGTAAGATGGACACCGCTTGATTGGGCCACATGAAAACGGTTCAAATTTTGTCACTAAATTGCTCCCGCGGACCAACTACTTTGCGGAACAGTTGTGCATTATTTAAGAATCAATTTTATCAAATCTAAATGATAGAAGCCTAAGAAGGCGAAGAAATTGGATATTTACTACTCGCCAAGTTAATGGTTGAGGGTTATGCAAAGCTTAACGAGCACGAGATGATTCATTCAAATTGTTTTGAAGTGATAAAAACGGGGCCAATACTTAACAAAAATTTGCCGCGCCGACAGGTGTAAATAATTTTTTGATGGGCGGACCTCCAAGGACCGTCCGCATGATTCGGTAGAAGGTATCGATAAAATGTAGTACCCGATAGCGGGGTCGGTCGATGCCGAGTCTTCATGATTAACAGTCACTTACATCGTCTCCGTACCTAATTATTTTGGATAACTTTATCAACGATAAGCGACACTAAATCTACTATTAGTGTGACAAAAGTTGATTTTGTCGAATAATGCACCTGAGAACCTCGGCAAGTTTCTCAGATGCAGATCATGCGGAAAAGAATTTGACAGCTTTGGAGATATGCAGAGACACATATTGGTAGACCATATTCAGAAGGGTGACATTCCATCAAGTAACTGAAGGATAAGCCACGAGCTTTACGGTGCGGACTAATCGTTGTAGTTTTATATTAATTGTCTGAACTATAATTATGTGATTCTTTAATTTGAAACTCCAAGTGTTGCTTGGGCGTACCAATTGGTACTCGGTACTTTCACATGTAATTTAGTTTCACAGACACGGACAGCAGGCCAAAAAAATGTGCATCGAGGGCGTAGAAAGAAATATCTGCGACTATTCGTTCGACAAGAAGAGACAAAATCAATCAACGCAACTTTTCGAGTTCACTATCGTCACGATAATTTTCAGGATCAAGTCTAAACCCGCCCGTACTATCATAAGGGACGTCGCTTAACTTTAGGTAGTACTCTAGGTTTCTTTTTTTAAACTGTCTTGAAATCCAAAGCACGAATTGCTGTTCCAACATACTGCCTTCCTCCTTTAGTATGTCAGGGTGAACGTCAAGCAGACGTTCTACAAATTCCGGATCAAATAAGATCTGGAAGAAATCCCACCCAAGAGCACTTCCGTTGGAAGAACATTCGCAGTTGCTTTTCGTATGAACTCCCCACTCAAGTTCTCCTATGAATTCCATTATCCTTTGTCTTTCTTTATTAAAGTTGATACACGAGCCGGAAATGACAATCATAGGGGACTTCACGGACGGTATCCTCTTCATGTCAAGACATCACCCTTCTTGATACCCATCGTCTCCACCTTGCAGTTGAACTATACCGCGCTTAGCGTATATTTTTGTCATCTGATGTATACATGGGCGGACCTTGTATAATAGTACTAGGATAGACATACGCCTAATCGTAGTAATGCGCTTAATTAATACAAATAACTAATTAATGTCATTATCATTAGTATGCGTTTATGTATCCTAAACTAAATATCTTAGGCTTCCCCAAAGAGTTGCTATTTTCATCGGTTCTTGTTAGTTTATCGGCTTTTTTCCTGCTGGTACAAATCTGTGTTACCAATTTCAATGCTTCTGCACAAAACCTGGCCGAAGGTCAAAAAGATCTAACTCTAGTGGCCCCGGCATTCGAGACCCAGTCCCAGTCCTCGTTGTATGTGAATTCTATAGAAGGGTTTAGCGTACGATATCCTGTAGACTGGGAGAAAATAGAATTTGCGCCGGGCATCTCTGAAGGGCCGCGCAATACAATCGTTAATTTTGTATCACCATCCGGAGGACCATCGGAACTGTTCCGAGAATATCTCATGATAGAGAGTGCGAACCTAACTTCGAACCATCCATCGCTCGATAGCTTCGCAGCCGGTGAAATCCAATACCTAAAGCAATCCTTCCCTGGGTTCAGTCTTGTTCAGTCAACATCAACCAGGAATGCTACATATTATCCAGCGTATAATCTTGAGTATACTTACACTGATCCGATCACTGGCAACGACAAAGCGAAAGAAGTTTGGATAGTAAGTGGAACTAAGGTATATATCCTCTCCTATCATGCGGCTGCGACAGAATTCTCTAGTCACTTGCCTACCGCGCAGATGATGATTGATTCCTTTAAGATAAGAAGATAAGTATTTGCCGCACACCTCGAATCGCATCTCCCCTTTAGATTAATCAGCATACAATTTTTATAACACTCTTGCCACCGCAATAATATTGTTGTTTGGACTTTTATGCAGCTCTGGCGTTAGAGGCGGCTTTACGTTAGGAATTACAGCGGCTGAAATCTTAACATCCTGGTGGAATCGTAGAAATGATTCTTCGCCGCCCCCAAAAATATATCTCTTTAATAGAAGGATCCATCATGGAGAAATTGGCACATTACTTGCATTATTCTCTTTATTGTTCAAAGCGATTCCAGTCCCGTCACCAGCAGTAACAATTCTACTAGGTATAGGAATAGGACTTGCGAAGGATGACTACCGAGATATCACTAATTGGTTCCGACTTCCCCAAAGAGAAAATGCTAATCGATAACCAAACAGACCATGAAGTAGAAAGAATTTGGAAACAGGTGAAACAACACTTGCATGGCGCTGATATTGATAAAAGATAGATTTTCGACTTTGGACAACCTATTCATCAGGGTGGAGGAATATGGCTGCAACGACAGAGGTCGCCTTCGACTTATATGACTTGATTAAAAAGTGTACCACAAACAGTTACTCGTTTTTCTAAACTTTCTCACTTTCCCGGGTTCTGCTAAAAGTTGTAGTCTGAATATAATCGTGCACTCGAGGTACGGGGTTACTTATACGGGGATACTTATGCTCGTACGAGGTGCGGGCATAAATAAACGGTGCAGCAGCAGCTGTTACCAGAACTTCAAATAACTAAAAGGTTTAGTTACGGGGCAGTGGAGCAATAACCCTAGTTCTTAGTGTTTGAGCATAGTGCGGTAGCATTTAACTGCTGCTCTTCTGCGACTATCTTCTGCCTAGCGATATAGCAGGGCTAACGCGACTTGTGAACTCCCATTTCGGAGATCCTTCATGGCCTCAGACAAATCCATTTTAGCAGCCTCGAGATGGGGGGAGGGATCGAGAAATGATGATTGGTCTGAAGTACTCCCAGGCGGAGCTTGAGCTAGCGTATAAAGAATGACACCCCGGCCCGCAAACACGAATACTAGTAGTAGAGATGCTAAGCCTAGAATGACTATAGCGAATTTAAATCCCTATGACCTGGACGTATAAACCAGAGGAATATCTCTATTTATAGAGATTATAAGGACGTCTCGTTTCATTTCGAAACTAACGATATAGAAAAATTGGATAATTCTAAATACAAGATCTACTTATTAGCCTCGTTATTGCCTAAAAAAACGGTATATGGTAAATGTCCTAGATGTAAATCAAAAAGCGCGCTAGAGGTTGTGTCAGGAAACCCTGGCAAAGAGAAATTCAAATGTAACCAATGCTATTACAACTTTGGTATGGAAGAGATCTAAGGGCAAGTCGAATGGCCCCCGAATTAATGAATGGTCCTGGTCTACAAAGACGTTAGGAAAGGCTAAATTAAAATTCCGTTGATAAACTAAAATTATTTCCGTTTAGAATTTTGTTTGCTGTGTGCATGATATAAGTGATCATCGAGTTCTTCTTGGTTACGAGCTGTCAATCCGCATAATTTGCAGGTTGCCTGTCTAGGTCTAGCTAAGTTATCCGAACTCCAATTTTGTTGATTCTCGGGAGTGCCAGAGGATCCCGAAGTAGTGTTGACCACTTCTTGCTATCGATCAGAAAGACTAATTTAGTCCTTTCTTACAGTAAATTACACATTGTAATAGTGCGGAGTCATCTTCGATGGTCTAGCTATTCCTTAGAGCCTTTCGAATACGAAAGAGTTGATCCAATTATCTGATAAGGTGTGCACCCGTTCATGCGGATTATATACTTCCCATAATGGTATACCTTTATCCATTGATGCCTGTCTTTCTTCCGTTGGGAGAAGCGGCACCTCTTGTGAGATCAGAATGTACCACCTTCGATTTTCTCCGACCTTATTGTCCACCAAAAATGCGTACTTAAAGGTCTATCAAGAATCTTATTTTGACTCTATTCTTTTCTTGAACTATAGACATTTCGTGATAGGTAATCGCTTTGACCTCCACCTTATAGGAGTGCTTTTTGAAATCAACATTCTCTCCTTTTGCGACGGCATTAAGCGAATAAACACCTTCGGTATCATTATTACCGATATTTTTTGAAATCTCGACTTTAAATGCGGCAGCGATGAAGCCCTCCACCGAAATAAGGATAATTACTTTCTCGAGGAAATCATAAAGTAGGCTCTCCAGATCATGTCCTTGTGCGGTTAACTCTTTTTGTTTGATGATCTCAACTTGATTTATGTCGAACATCGTGTTCACCAGGGCTAACGCTGAGTTCTCAAACGCATCTTCAATCTTCCTCCCATATGCTTCGATGATACAGTCCGTCATATGGTCTAGGTAACGGAACCTGTTACTTTTACAATCATTATCGTTTGGCATGTGCTAGACCTAGACTCAGCGTTAGTAAGTTGGTCATATCATGCTTTAACTCTAATGGCGATAACTAACGTTCAACATAGCACTAGATTCTCGCGCCGGTTGCTCTACTGTGCGTATACACTATGTCAACTACCTATTGGAATCCCGTTAGGCATTAGGGAGAAAGGATATTTTTTAATAATGGCCAATGTATTATTAGCTATGGATCCAAGGCAAGCTTTGGAGTGTACTGTCCAAAAAAACCTTACTCTGAGTGGCATAGCCCCAAAATGGGCAAGGAGGTTTGAACACGAAAAAAATCTTCCGTTTCCATTATCTTTCAAGTGGCTGAAGTGGTATTTTGAACTGGATATTCCATCGAAATGTGTTGTTGGGGAGGCGCATGGTTTCAGCTCATCGTATGAATCGAGCTGCACAGTCTGCAATCGGCTAGGTTGGCAATTTGGACATTCATTTCTAGTGCGTTCACGAACAGGAATTGAGAATGATATACAATCCTTCGTTGCACATTGGAATGAAAAACATGTGATTTGATTATTGTAGAAATACTTATGCAAGACGCAAGACCGTTCTTAATGAGCTTAATTTGCATTGTCTGAATTTACCTTGTTAGGCTCATGAAGTAACATATCCTATGAAGGTAATGTTATTAGGAGTACGACGATTAGCATCTGCTTTGTCAGGGGGCTCACGAAAACTCGCCTATGTAAGCCGATCACTTTCCATCGATAGGGCATCCCTCGAAAATAATATCTGATCGATAAAATACGCAAGTTAGCAATCCGTACACGCCTGGCGGAACTTATCGAAGAAACATGATAAGGGTAAAAAACACCAAGTGGGCATAACCATCATGAAGATTGGAATAATATCTGACACACATGACGACATTGAAAATGTTCAAAGGGCAATTGATATATTCAACGCAGACGGGGTGCATTACGTAATTCACGCGGGCGACTATGTCTTTCCAGGAATTATTACGGAATTTTCAAAATTGAATGCAAGACTAGTTGGGGTACTAGGAAACAATGATGGGGAAAGGGTTCATTTGTTGAAAAACTTTATGGAGATTGGGGGAGAATTGAAAGGTGAATTCGGTGAGGTCGAAGTCAGTGGACTAAGGTTTGGAATATACCACGGAACTGACATAGAAATTAAGGAACGCCTCGTCAATAGTGGAAGATATGATATTATCATTTGTGGGCATAGTCACAAAAGGGAACCGACAAGATTGAACGGAAAATATAAAAATAATGGGAAAACGCTCGTTCTTAATCCCGGAACTGCCCACAAGAAAGTTACAAGTGTGTCTGGCGCATTCAGCGAGGGCGGAATTATAATTCTTGATACTAGCACTAAGAAATATAGGTTTATCGATTTGCCTTAGGACAAGCACCGTAGCCATTTTTTATTTCATATGACAGCTTTGTGCGCTCTGCACTAGTGGATTCTATTACGTCGTTACCGACGCTGTCGATTATCTCAATTTCAGATGACATACAGCCTGAACACAATCCGAAATAGATTTGGGTCAGCGTTTGCACAGAGGGATTCTGCATATCGGACGGGTCTAAAAGAAGGGTCTGAACTGGACATCATAGCCAGGACTGACATTTGCAAATTGTTTTATTATGATCATTTCGCAAATTTTGTATTGTAATTTAGAATGCTCACTGATTTTTTTCTTACATACGGGACACTCTTGATTATGGCTAGCCATTATGAATAACACAGATAGCATTCCATAAAAGTATTGGGTGGGGCGATATTTCTTTACGGCAAGCACGCTACTGCCCAGGATCGTGAGGTTCTTGGGGGACGGTAGGTGACGGGTGCGATGATACCTATTGATTCGATCTAGCGTAAGATAGACAGGTGATCCCAAAAAAGCAGTTTAGTGACAAAAAAGAGCCACAGAATCTAGAAGGTGTTTTAGAGTCGATCCTACTAGTGGATAACAAAAGAAGATAAATGATGTAGATAATTCGCAACATCGCAAAATGCCTGAGAAAAGCTGACTTGAGAAAAGCTGCCTTGGGAGTCATTACATCCATAGCATGCCGTAGCTACAGTTCATAATAACAAGAAAATCTACTATCGCATGTATTCATTCTATTTTTATCATATAGCGATGTCTCTTTAATAGATAAACATGGGATCAATATTTAGTTCCGCTTCTTTTGGACTTATCGTCCTGGTTCTATTATTTTCTGCTATCTTTACCGGTGTGGGCTATGCACAACTATTTCCCCAAACAAACAATTCCGTAAGTAAATCCATTCCATCTGGATTGCCACAACCACAAACCAAGCCTAACTTGCATTTGGTGAAAATTCTTACTCCTACTAAAGGCCAGCAAGTCCCTGTTAGCAGAGACCTATTAATTTCCGGTACATCCGCCGATAATGCGACGAAAGGCTGCAAGGTTTCAATTAAGCTTAACGGTGTAAATCCTTACCAAAACGCTTTACCTAGTGGTATTGTCGGCCATCAGAATTTTTCCAAATGGGTCTTCACCCTCACTTCTACCTATGCGATGTTGAAACTTGGTGCTAATAAAATAACTGCCAAATTTTCATGCAGCGGCAATCCTACGTTACTGTCACACACTAGTGTAAACGTAACTGGGGTATCCACACTCACGACTGCCGGCTTAAACCCGCAAAAAGTACCGCTTGGCGGGCCTGCATCCGGAGCGGCAAACTCAACAATATCTAAAATGGCTTCGAATATAAAATCTCCCAATCCCACCAATATTACTTCCACATCTGGTAACAGCAAGATCAAAGCTGGAAAATCAATGTCGGTTTCGATTCATTTTGCCAGGAGCTCGGTTTTGCCGGGTAAGGGACAGACTATGACACTTAAAGTTGTTGATGCGAACCTCACAACCCCCATCGCCAATGCCTCAATACTTGGAAATATTACCAAAACTTCAGGCCTAATTAAGAAGTTTGAAGGCACCACAGATGGGCAAGGAACAGCCTCCTATTCATGGAACATAACCAAGGGGGAGACAACGGGTAAGTACAAGGTAGTAGTGCAAGTTTCAGCGCCATATTACGAAAGTCAGATTGCGTCAAAATCATTTAAGGTAAATTCTTCGCCCTTTCTTAGCACGAATATCACTAACTTTGCAACTTCCACTCATTCTGCCCATCCTTCAACAATAATTCCTATTCCACACATTCGAATTCCCATAATCAAAATCCCGTTCCAACTGCCATTTCACTAGCGAATGATGCTTACTATTCAACTATTCCCACCCCGTCGTCCTATGTGCCAAGAAAAACTAGGCATTTCAGGGCTCGCTCATTATTTTGCTCTCGCCTGAGGGAAAATATCAACCCCTAGAATAGTACGACGAAGATTTAAAACGGGACGGTACCGAACAGCCCACGAGATAGCCTCTTTCCGAATAGAATTACGAAAATTATCATGTAGTATCATCTAAAATTAGCGGAGAGCAATATTAGCTTATGAAATCAATAGTTGTTCTAGAAGTCGTCTTTTCCTCGCAAGACAGGGTTCGATCCTATCCATCAGGTTTAAATTTGCATTAGTAAGTGCAAATGTGTAACAGGCAAGGTAGAAAACAAGTGTCTAATAATAAAATCCAGACGGTCAATCCTGCTACGGGAAAAATAATTTCCTCATTCGACATGATGTCTGCCGAAGAAATCGGACGTATAGTTGAAGATGCGAGGCATGCATTCCAAAAGTGGAAAAAGAAGGATATCCTCGAGCGTTGCGACCATGTGCGCGATTTGGCTAAGGTATTCAAAAAAAATAGAGAAAGATATTCCAGGCTAATAACCGAAGAGATGGGTAAGCCTATCACACAATCAATGGCGGAAGTGGATAAATGCGCATGGGTTTGCGAATATTATTCCGAGAACGCAGAGGCATTTCTACGAGATGAGATAATTCCAACTGAATTTAGGAAAAGCTTCGTTTCATTCCAACCCCTTGGTGTAGTGGTGGGGATCATGCCCTGGAATTTCCCCTTCTGGCAGGTCATGCGTTATGCTGTCCCTACACTGATTGCTGGGAACGTAACGGTGCTAAAGCATTCAAGTGTTTGTGTAGGCTCAGCGCTTCAGATCGAATCTGCGTTCAAGGAAGCCGGATTTCCTGAAGGTGTATTTCAGTGTGTTATTGGGGACTACAGAGCTGGAGAAGCATTAGTGAGATCGAACAAAATAGACGCAATCTCCGTAACTGGTAGTGTCAACACTGGAAAGCGAGTGGCAGAACTGGCAGCAGCTGGCCTCAAGAAATGTGTTCTAGAACTTGGTGGGAGCGATCCATTCATAGTACTAGAAGACGCTGACTTGATTCAAACGGCACACTTAGCCGCGCAATCAAGGTTACTCAATACAGGACAGAGTTGCATCGCAGCTAAGAGATTCATAGTAGTAAAAGAAGTGGCAGAAAAATTTACGAATCTATTTGTACAAAATACTGAGGCAGAAGTCGTTGGAGACCCAATGAATTCTAAGACTTCTGTTGGACCATTGGTTAGAGAAGGTCAGAGGGAAATGCTTGTCAAGCAAGTAGAAGATTCGAAAACCAAAGGTGCCAAAATACTGGTGGGAGGTAACAGTATAAGAGGTGACGGATATTTCTTTGAACCCACCATAATTTCGAATGTAAATCACCAAATGGCTTTGTTAAAGGAGGAGGTGTTCGGACCGGCTGCACCTATAATCATAGCAAATAATGAAGAAGAAGCTATTTCAGAGGCAAATAACTCCGAATTCGGACTTGGCGCCAGTGTATGGACCAACAACTTTGAAAGAGGGATGCGAATAGCCCGGGAGATTCAGAGTGGAGTAGTCAGAGTAAACGAAATGGTGCGATCAGATCCAAGACTCCCATTCGGTGGGATAAAATTATCAGGAATTGGAAGAGAGCTGTCGGAGTTTGGTACAAGAGAATTTGTGAACGTAAAATCGATAGTGATAAAGGATATTGCCCATAGACTGCTGGTGGAATAGGGTGGCGAGAAATAGAATGCCTCAATCAATTGTTATCTAACAATCTGCTGAAAATTCGAGCTTCTTCTTGCCCTTCATAAATTTTAAAATCATTTGTTACGATAACACATAGTTCGCTATTCAGAAACTGTTATTGTCATTGTCATGCTTAGTTATAACCAGCATGGCATTTCTTCATCCGCCTAGCTCTTGATCTAGCTTTTCTCTTAAAGACGTGAATCTCCCAAACTTTTTGTCCCAATTAGAAAAAAATCGTTGTTCGTTTAAACCGATATACAGCCACATCGACGCCAACATCATCGAGACCCCGATAAAAAACAGAAGAAAAACACCCACCTCCGGAAATCTAAAGAGGATTCGATGCAAAAAAAACGGATGAATTACTAATACGCCAGCCAGCATAAGAGACACCGGAGCGAGAACGAACGCAGACAAAATCATCACCTTAAAGGCCTTTCGCATGGAATTCATATGAAAAATTAGTTCATCCAGTACTTCAGGAGCACTAATCTTATCTTCTTCCTGCGCATCCTTTATAGACCCACTTGCATCATTATCCTCGCCCTCTGAAGCTGTCACAATCCTATTTCGAGATAGAGGGGCCCCTTAAAATATTTGGCTAACTATGTTAATGATAGTGCTGGAAGTTTCACCTTTAAAAAATAGCGCTGTTACTAGAGTGTTAAACGGCTGCAAGAATTTATTTGAGCTGCTTCAGAATATTTTCTATAATCTTGGTATGGTCTGCATCCACTTCAGTAGTAACTAGGAGTAGGTGGTCAGGATCGAGTGGAAATGTTATGCGTTTGATCTTCTCGTATTCTGCCATGGCGTATTTACCTTTTCCTACCTTAGAAACGAGTGAATTACGAAGCCCCCACCTGGCCATCGCCTGAAGGTTAGATTTTTTAGTTTCCTCGAGCGTCAACAGATTCTTCACTCCCTCTCGCTGACCGCCATACTTTATCTCACCGGTTTCATCGCATGCTCCTGCGAATCTGACTTTAACGTCAAGTTCCAATATATCTTTGCATAGCTTTCCATAATCCATGATTGTATAAGTAATAGCGGCTGAGCCCTAATAAAGATTTGATTCCTAGTTTAATTGATGCCCAGTCATTAAGAATTTCACTAAACGACGGTATGCCAACTCACACAACATTATTGCTATCATAATCACAACATCTTCAAATACTGATATGCATGTATTGATGAATTGCACGCAATACTAAGAAATCTTCAAATGTATATATAAATACAACCTATTTTTCTATAGCTTAGCACCGCAGCCGTCTTTTCGTCGGACTATTTTTGATCAGCCGGCATAGTCGTACCATTAGCGCTAGCAGCTCCACCCAAAAGCCCTCTCGAAAGTTCAAGTCGCGTAACACTCCAGAACACTCCAACAACAGTCCAAGACCCACTGCCAGGACGTCAAGGACATCAAGCGGCAATTGTTCTCGCTTGCTTCCCGTACTGGCGGAAAACTATGGGTGGGTACGGTTACCTGGACTGCCTCGAAACCATTTGTATTGGCTGTTCTACGCAACGACTCTACGCATCACAACTGACGCTGCTCATGCGGTCCCTCTTATTGCCAAGCCCCTCAGGTACTGTCGCAATGACCCCCACCGGGCCGACTCAATTTAGCCCTGCGTCAGATCCAGTTCCGTCAGGAAAAGCACCATTTGTGGGTAACATATTAGCCTTCCATACGCTAAGCGGGGCGAAGTTTATCGTGACATACGCCAACCACGCCCTTAACAACAGCCCGCCTATCTCTGCCGTAGTTAACGACAAAAACGAGACGTTGGTAGAAAAATAATCAAAAATTCTAA
>AF_2010_repII_A100DRAFT_1000073_pt1 | contig 14861 bp, 16 predicted proteins | sample AmaForreplIIA100_FD_9198 | JGI IMG/M metagenome (IMG submission 9198) | reverse complement strand
ATCCTACAGATATAATTCGGGAGGTTTGCGGAGCGCAACAATAGAAATTACTAATCTAACTGCACTAATTTCCATGCGTCTGACTTAAACATTCATCAATTCAAACTTTATTCATTTTCTCGTTATAATCCTTTAATCTACCAAGGAAATAAGACCATCCCTGGTCGTGCTCCTTAGAGGATAATTTGCCTCCTTCTTTTCCCGTAAAGCCCAAATGAACTAGCTCAACTTTTGTCCTATGAGGATGGATTTCTTCTAGTTTCCAGGTTACTACGGTTTCAGGAAATTCTGGCATATTCCTTAAGCTGCCACGTATAAGAGACTTTCTTGTTTGGAATAAACTCCTTGACTATGCCTTCTGGGGAGTAATCCCTATCTAGATCTTTTGATCTATTTTTATAGAAGGAGAATCGGACTTGTCCACCAATGTCTGGATACCAGTTTGTTAATTCCCTCGGATCAGTAATAGCCTTGAAAACAACTTCTGGTGAAGCGTTAATGACTATGCTTTTCTTTCTTTCACTTTTATCTTCTTGTTGTCCGGTCATTGACGCAATGGGTAATTGATAGGGGGGACTACTTAAACATTTAAATATTTCCTTAACTCATATAGTATTTACATCATGGGTTCTCCATGGAAGGCGATATCGGATGACGGCAGAAGAGAAATTCTTCTCCTGCTCAAAAAGAGGGATATGATCCCCACTGAAATAGCTGAGCACTTTAACTTTACTTTGCCTGCGCTGTCATCTCACCTACGCATATTGAAAGACGCAGATTTGATAACGGAAAAAAAGCAGGGAAAAAATCGGTTTTATTCATTGAATAGGAGAAGAACATTAGAACTAGTAAACTTTTTTGAAGATATGTATGACTATAACCTGAAATCATTGAAGGAGTACATTGAAAACAAAGAGAAGAAAAAGAAATTTCAACTACGATGAGATAGTGTTATAATGGCCTCCCTTTTACTTAATCGTAGGACTCCTATTGTACACTCTGTCTAATATCGATACTGTTGTTACTGCTGACCAGTGTAAGCCTTTAAATCATAATAATACTCAGATTTTTTTCCGTTGGACAGAGTTACTTTACGAAACACAATTCCATTTTTCTCTATGAGTCTCTTTAATGCTTCAATTTTGTTCGCATCCAAGGATCACCTGTACGCGGAGCTGCTCAGTCATTAATTGTTATGACTTTTAGTCAAGAAAATTCAGCAGCCATAAATAAACAGCACATACTACGCCACCCAAATTAAACGGAACTAAACTTAATTAGTATGAAGATTGTGGTTGTACAAAATGCCATACATACCTAATGAATATTGGTTTGAGCGCGGAAAGAGATACAAGGATGAATTTCGACATAACAAAAACTCAGAGTTACAGGAAAGAATCCTAATTGATTATTTGAAAAATAAAATCTCTTCGTCTTCTTCTTTCTCAAGTGTTCTTGAATTAGGATGTGGGTTCGGTCGTATAACGAAGTTGCTATTGTCAGAGTTTCCAAATATCCTAGAATATATTGCTATAGATCTATCACCAGATCAAATAGAAAATGCACAAGAATTCGTTAGGCCGGCGATAGAGACAAAGGAACGCAACCCACTTAATTTTATAGTATCTGATATTCAATCTTTCCAAAATGAAAAAAAATATGATTTAGTTATATCGGCTGAAGTTCTTATGCATGTACTACCATCAGAAATTGAAGGAATCATGACCAAAATCGTCGGTTTGTCAAATGATCATATAATTAATATAGATTGGTATGAAAAGAGGCCACCTTGGAACGCAGCACCTCATAATTTTATTCACCAATACGAGAGGATCTACAAGAATATGCCAACAGTATCGAACGTTTATCGAATTCCCATAATGACGCGTGGATCTTGGTTTAGGTCTTTAAATACAAAACAGTCTCTCTTTCACGCTTGCAAAAAACATTAACTCATCGGTCGGAACAGAACAGGGCGGTGCATTCAGCTCTTTGATACTGCAATCATTTTGTAATTTGCGATTTCCTAATTTCCTGATTCAATTTCAAAGCAAGTGTCTGATCAATTTGAGATGAGACCTAGCATCTATGCTTACCTTATTGCATGTCTTTATAATTCGCTATGTAACACTATTGCCTCACTTATAGCGAAAGGGATTATATTTTAGTTAATATCCAAAGCAAGAATAAACTAAATGAGTTCCCAACGGCCGTATCGAGAGAGGATCTATATCGTTAAAGATATAATTCTCAAACTTGTAGAATACGGTCAACTGAATCAGACTGCACTAATAAGTACTTGTGGACTGAACTTTAAGAAACATTCGCCAATACTTGACAAGTTGCAGTCTAAGGGATTAATATGTAAGAGTCAAATCCCTGCAGGAAAGAGAACGGTTACCGCTTATAAAGCGACACAAAAAGGGATAGAATTCTCCCGGCAAATTTTGGAACCTTATGAGATAATGTTTCCTCGTACCAATACTGTATTGGTAGAAAGTCCGCACTTTTGCCTAATCTTGATCTAATCCGTACTCAGAAGCAATACTTCTGTCTAGTTCTTCCTTTTTCTTTGTGTAAATGGAGTACTTTTTATTCCAAGAGCTGACGGAGTGGTATTGTTTAATCCCTACGACAAACCATATTGAAGAGACTATAATAACAGCAACCAGCAATCCACTGAGAACAAACCCAAATTCATATTCTCTTTCGAGCACGGCAAAGAACGATGGATGTAGTAATAAGAAAATTGAAAGTCCTATAGCAACAGGGGCAATAATTATGGATGCAATTGATAGAGAAAGTGTAAGAGCAAGTGTTTTTCTTGTTTGGCGCATACGTTCTATGTAGCTGTCGATTAAACCGACAACGTTCCTAGGGGATATTTTATCAACGTCATCGTTTTTATCGTCTCCCAAACTACACATTGGTACTGGTTTTTGATATTAAAAACTTTTTTTATTTGTAAGCCCAAAGTACATAGCAAACTCTGGACTTGACCGACTCATGCCGTAACCGTCCTGGAAGTCTCAATGAGCATTCCTCATATTCGGAACGCATAGTTTTACTACGACTAGTAAAAAAAGTCCCTGGAGAGGTCCAAATAGGTAATCTTACAAGGCATTGACAGGAAGAGAAGCACCTCCTCAATGAGTCTTTATCGCTACTGATATTGCTGTTATTCCTATCCCAAATGCGCCATTATTTTGGATTGCATCTGGGACTTTGAGGTGGCGCCTATAAAGCCGTCTACTGCTTTTCCATTCTTGAATATGGCTATAGTTGGTATGCTCTGTATGCCAAAAGTACTAGCAACTCTCGGGTTCTCATCTACGTTTACTTTTCCAAATACCACTTTTCCTGCAAGTTCGCTGGCAAGCTGTTCGATAATTGGAGAAACCATCCTACAAGGTCCACACCATGGAGCCCAAAAGTCAACCACCAGTAACGGGTACTTATCTACCTCTTGGCTAAAATTAATATCCGTTAGAAGTATTGGCGTTCCCACACGAGGCTGCTTGCCGCCATTGTCATCACCTTTATCACCCTGTTGTGTCCTCCCAATCAGTTCATTTCTCTTTCTTGCAAGGATATCATTTAATTCTTTATCATTATCGAAGTTTTGCATTATTCATCATCACCGGAGGATCGATCCAAACCGCGACTATTAAACGTTGTGCTTCGGTATTGGAAATAGCGTACAAAACCTTTATTAGATAATATGCCCTAGTATCATTTAATAGAAATGCCCTCGTCTTCTGTCAGCATTTTGACATGTATTGATTCGTCATGTGAGGATCTTTTTTCGTGTATATATAATTTATCTACTTCCGACATTCATATCCTAAGCATTCTATTAAGAACTAGAAAGCATAGTGAACTGACCTTAGAAATGTTATCAAAACAAACAAGTAGAGATAAGGGCACCATCTTTAGATCATTGCAAAAACTTGTAGGATTAGGCTTTGCCACAAAGCAAACAAAAATCCTAAAGGAGGGCGGATACTATCATGTATACAAAGCAGTAGATATTGAAACCATTGAGAAGTGTGTTGATCAAAGAATATCAGAAATACAAGACGCATTGAGTAGGATCAGAAAAAGGTTCAGGTCTGATATTAAGAAAATGCTTGCACCCTAAAGGACTTTAATCAAGAATGTCTGGTTGGATAGTAAGTGAAATAAAATGCAGTAGTTATCTACTGACTAGATCAGATATGTGTTACCAACTGGGTCAACAATTACTACTAATGTTAAATAATGCCATCCCTGCTATAGATCTGCACAAATGAGCAAGCATGATGGTGACGGGACACCCTTGAACAAGGAAAGTCGAGAGTCACCAACATACCATGGAACAAAGCTACCAGGGGCTTCTGAAAAAATTAAGGCTTCTGCATGGATTACACTTGCTATTCTGGGATCCACCATACTGATAACAATGTATGGCGAAACCATGTTATTACCTGCCATCCGTGATATAATTAGTAACTTTCACATCTCCTATAGTACTTCATCGTGGATACTCACAGCCTACCTTATATCAGGTGCAGTCAGTACTCCAATTGCTGGGAAGTTATCCGATATTTACGGACGGAAGAAGATGGTGGTAATAATACTGATTATTTACATCATAGGAATTTCTGCCGGTGGCGTCTCTACCAACATAGCCTTTCTTCTTACTGCAAGAGTTATCCAAGGGATTGGTATATCCATGTTTCCGATAGCTTTTGGTATCATAAGAGATCAACTACCGAAGGAGAAGCTTGCAGTAGGCGTAGGAATATTCAGCTCAATGTTTGCCGCAGGGTCAGTAGTAGGATTAGCTGTAGGAGGAAGTATAATCCAGAGCTTTGGTTGGCACGCTACATTCCTTTCGATAATTCCGGTCGCGATAATTCTGTGGGTGATAATCAATAGGTTCATTCGAGGTGATAATCCTATAAGTGAAGTGGTAGAAAGAGATGAGACTTCGTTACAAGCTGTTGCCAATATAAAGTCCGGAGCCGACCCGACCAGTGCATATGCTGATAATAGCAATGGGAGGAAGAACCTTGATGTAAAGGGTGCCATAACTTTGGCTGTTACTATAGCATCCTTTTTACTAGCCCTCACATATGTCGGGAATAGTAGTAGTGTCATTAGTGGGAATAGTAGTGTCGGCGCATTCACTACACAGATTATAATAGTATTGTTAGCCCTCTTGTCCATCGGGTCGCTAGCCTTATTCATTACTATAGAAAGAAGAGCGTCATCACCATTGATAGAATTAAGTTTAATTGGGGACAAGATACTACTTCCTGCAAATGTCATTATCTTGATTTTTGGTATGACAATGTTTATGGTATATCAGACCATTCCTATACTAGTGAGAAGTCCCCATCCGTTTGGATTTGGTGGAGATGCCGTAGCAAGTGCGATGGTTCAACTACCCTTCATGATAGTATTTCTGATATTCGCGCCTTCTTCCGGCTTCATTGTGTCCAAGATAGGGAATCTTAGGCCCACTGCAATAGGGACCGTAATTATGACCATTGGTTTTTTCAGTCTTTTTATGTTTCATTCTACAGAATCTATAGTTGCAATGAATCTAGCAATAGTAGCCATTGGAATCTCGTTGATACAAGTAGGTGCATTTAATATCACCATGGAGTATACACCACGTCAATTCAGTGGAGTATCACTAGGGATGTCAGTCGTACTCGTGTTAGTTGGAAGCTCGATCGGACCTACAATTGCAGGATTATACATGCAAACACATCAGGAGCTTGCGAAAGAGGTTAGTAATATTGGTAAAAGTGGCGTTGGTCCGTTTCCTTCACCGATTTCCTATGATCTGATATTTCTGACTGCTGCATTGATTTCGACTATCTCTATTGCGCTCGTCATAATGTTGAAAAGAAAGATGACACAATCACAATCACAATCAATTTTAAAGAAGTTAGAAATAGAAAGAGCCCATGAAAAGCATGATGTCTGACTCAAACGAATTTCACTTTATCCGCTTGAGATTACAGCAGTCACTAGAACTAAAGTAGAGCTCCGAAAATATCAACATTGGTGACAACGCTGTAACCAATCGAGAAATTCGGGCCTAGTGTTTCATATTACGCTCATCTACGTGTATGTTTGCGAACGCTATTGCTTCACATAATGTTGGTCCGTTCTTAGAAGATGCAATAACACCATATATAGAAGTTTGATGAAAGCAGCACAATCAATGGTTGGTGCATTTCTTATTGACTTTCAAACTATCGAGTTTGAATCGGATAGCAAGATCGCAAAAGAACTGCTTCACGAGCTGCAAGAGAGGTGTAATCTTGATGGTAGTGATGGCTGCTATTTCGTACTAGATCCTCCGATCTCTAGTGCGGGATGGGATTTTTCTAAATTATTTCTCTCAGGAACCTTTGTAGATAAGATACATGAGGTTAATGCTACTGAAATTAGTAGTTCAAGGGGCAAAACATTTGAGGACAAATTTGTCTCTTGGTTAGGTGCTATGCTCACTAGAAGAAGCTGCAAGGCACGGCTAAAAGTCGCTTCGGAGATGAAATAACAAACAGTCATCATTGCATTCCGAAAAGCAGTCTTCCGTGATAATAATACAAACTTCCAATTCATTTTATGGGTAATATCATAAATATAGAAATTGAAAAGAAAGATAAGCTTATCCCTGTTATTCCATAAGTATTACTTCCTGCCACGCTTGGCGTTGATAGATTATCTGCAAAACCAAGAAGCCATCAGGCCGCCAGAGGTGTGACTAGGATAGACTGCGTTTGAGTGAATTTATAAGTGACGGTTCCGTTTTTGAAACCCAATGGAACGAGTGATGCTAGACAGAGACGTCAAATACATTGATCACAAAGGGAACCTATTGCGAAGCAGGGCCGAGCTCTCCATATCAAAGCTCCTTTCATTCCTTGGAATTCCTTACGAGTACGACGTCAATATGACGTTTACTGACGGCTCGAACATAAAGATCGACTTCAAAACAGATGAGGGTTACATCGAAGTAGTTGATTCAGATGCAGACATTGATAAGTTCAAGCTGATAAAGAATCAACTGCCAGTCATCAATATTATTGCCATGGGCCACTCAAAGTATGCTGCGAAAGTGAATGAATTAGACTCCTTATTTTTCTACGATTCAAGTTACAAACAGAACGGATCCATATTCATAGAAGATCCCTCGCTCGCGTTCGATTATGCTCATATTCTTCCATTGGTTGAGAAATGTTCAATTTTGCATGGCCACACTTCCACTGTGATGGTGGAGATCATTGGCGAGATGACAAATAACCTAGTGATTGACTTCGGTGATGCCAAAAGGATTATCAAAGATACACTCAATATTATCGACCATAAATTTTTCATAAATAAGAGATACCTGCAAAAAGAGGACGACCTTCATTATTTTATTTCCTTTCAAGGACCTCGAGGCTACTTCAATCTACAACTTCCAAAACAAACAACATTTCTATTATCAGGCGAGGCGACGGTAGAAACTCTTTCACTTGAAATAATTAAGCTGCTTGCCCAGAGAATGCCTAACAATGTGGATGCATTGGGTGTTTACATATATGAAGGAGTCAATAAGGGTGCACACATAATTGCCAAAATAAAGAACGATTAGACAATGAGAAAATCGAAGGCATTGGTGATGCTTTCAGGAGGATTAGATTCCGCTACCTGCCTTTACTGGGCGAAATCTAAGTACTCAGACGTTTCAGCAATCACATTTAATTGCTACGACCGAATAAGGAAAGAAAAAGAAGCTGCCGTTCAGATTGCAGAAACAGCAGGCATTACTAATTTCCTGCAGATTGATATTCCCTTTATTAAGGAATGGTCAGATTACAAAAACAGCGATCGTTTAAAAACTGACAGTAGACGTTCGTCTTACATTCCATCAAGAAATCTGATCTTTTATTCTATTGCTGCACACTATGCAGAATTTCTTAGTATTAAATGGATTATAGGAGGTCACAATTTCCATGATGGTTCTTTTTTTAAGGATGCTACGGCCAATTATATAAGAAAAATGAATTCATTGTTCAGGCAAGGTTGTTCATTTTCCGACCATGATCCGTGCATGATAGTTGTACCGTTAAGCAAGATGGATAGAAAGAGCATAATCAACCTAGCGGTACGTCTGAAAGTACCCATCGAATTAACTTGGAGTTGTCATGCTAAAGGCCTAACACATTGTGGGGTATGCTATTCATGCATAGAGAGACTTGATGCCTTCAAGTCACTTGGGATAAAAGACCCCGCCTTCATTGGGCGCTCTTAACGATCCAGGTTACGCCTGAGTCTGACCTCTGACTAACTATCGTTGTTAGATTTCGTTCTGGTACGATGTCATTTACTTATCGAATATCCAGCTCCCCACCGTATATGTATTCTGTCATACAACTTTGTCGCAACTTCGCGGAGAAACAAGATGGTTAGCACAGAAGGCGGAACCAGAGCGAGCACCATTAAATTTCCTGCTTGCTCCGCTGAAACTCTTGAGGTAAACAATGCCATTGTAACAAAAATAGAAATGCCAAGTGTTAACATGAAAAATATCATTATTGTTATTATTAGCAATACATTCACCAGTAAGACCCGCTCGTCCATGTTTGCTATAGATTCAAAATATACTAACATTAATAACCGTATAGCTCTGCTATTGCATAAACTGCTAGATGAAAAAGTCAAATGGAGCCTAGAATTCAAGTCAAGTTATGGAATCCTGCCTTCGAGAAGATTGTTCTCCAAAAGTGGAACAATAATAAACTTTTCAAGTTTTCTATAGACGAATCGAAAAACGCATTTGTAATAGATACTCCACCTCCCTACCCCTCGGGAAGACCTTGGCATATTGGAGCTGCGGCTCACTACGCACAAATAGATATGATAGCAAGAACCGCTAGAATGATGGGACATAAGGTATTATTTCCAATAGGCATCGACAGAAATGGTCTGCCTGTGGAAGCCTACACGGAAAGAAAATACAAGATTGTCATGCGTAAAACTGATCGAGAAAAATTTCTCGAACTCTGTGCTCACGCCCTTGACGACCTGGAGGATGAAATGATTCAGATAATGAGAAGCCTAGGCATAAGCGGCAACTTTGAGGAATATTATCGGACGGACTCTGAGGAATTTAGAGCTTTAACGCAGTCTACCTTCATCAATTTATGGAATCAGAACCTTATCTATCGCGCGAATAGACCAAACAACTTTTGTCCTGAGTGTGGCACAAGTATCGCAGATGCTGAAATCATTTATGAGAATATTCCAACAATGTTAGCCTACATAAGATTCAGAATTAGAGAAACTGAGAAAAGCATTGTCGTTGCTTCAACTAGACCAGAATTACTTTTTGCATGTCAAATTCTCATTATAAATCCAAGTGATGAACGCTATGCAAATCTGCTTGGAAAACATGCCGTTGTCCCTATATTCAACAGAGAGGTAAAGATCATAGCACACCCTTCTGCAAAGCCAGATTTTGGTTCAGGAATAGTCATGGTTTGTAGTTACGGCGATGAAAACGATGTCCGGATCTTTAGGGAGCTGGGATTGAAAGAAATCGTGTCTCTGAACGAAAATGGGAGAACCACATCCGAGGCTGGACCCTATGCTAACCTGTCAGTCGTTCAAGCGAGAAGCAAAATCATAGAAGATTTGAAAAATATGGGAATGCTTGAAAAAGAAGAACATGTTATACACAGAACGCCGACATGCGAACGCAGCAAAACACCCGTTGAAATCATATCGCTCGAGGAATATTACTTAAAGCAACTCAATTATATACCTGAGTTAAGAGAACTTGCAATGAAAATCATATTTCATCCTGATTCGCATCGACAGATATTACTTAATTGGATCGATTCTATTGCGATTGACTGGCCAATCACAAGAAGACGATTTTATGGTACAGAGGTGCCAATATGGTATTGTGACAATTGCAAGTNTCCAAATCTCCCGGACGGTGGAAAGTATTACAGGCCATGGAAGGAAAAGCCTCCTTTCAAGAATTGTAGCAAATGCGGCGGTACTGAATTTGTTGGAGAGAGTCGAATATTTGATACGTGGATGGACTCCAGCATCACTCCCCTGTTTATAACAAAGTACGAGAAGGAATCTAAATTCTATGATCATACGTATCCAACTACAATAAGACCTCAGGGAAAGGATATCATACGAACCTGGTTCTATTATACTCTATTGAGGTGTTTCCAGCTTACCAAACGATCTCCTTGGTCTGACGCGTGGATTATGGGATACGGTCTAGACGAAAAAGGAGAAAAGATGAGCAAGAGTAAAGGGAATGTAATCGACCCCGCCCCCATCATCCTTAGATACGGGGCGGATGTTTTCAGATATTGGTCAGCAGCAGAGAGTAACTTAGGCCAAGATTTTCGATGCTCAGAGGGAAGAATTGCCACTGCGAAGAATTTTTTATCAAAACTATGGAACATCGGCAGGTTTCTTTCATCATTCGAAGTCATTTTGGGAGAGCAAGAAATAGTTGCTGGATCTGACAGATGGATTATTGGAGAACTATCTAAGCTGATCGATCAATGCAGAGAAGGCTACGCTAATTTTAATTTCTTTACTTCCGCAAATGCTATAAGAGAATTTGCCTGGAATTTATTTGCTGCTCACTATATAGAAATGGTCAAAGGTCGCATCTACGATAATACTGACCAGGACGCACGAAGATCAGCGATATTCACGTCTCATAGATGCTTCTCTACGATTCTGCTTCTCATGGCTCCTATATGTCCATTTATCACTGAGGAATTATGGACAAATATCTACTCTACTGAAACTATTCATCTGCAGTCTATACCTCAACCAATACCTCGTTATTATGAAATGACAAAATATACAAGATTGATCATGGATTTTAACTCTTTCGTTTGGAATAAGAAAAAAGAAACTCTTTCCGAAAAAACAGGAAAACCCTTGTCTCTAAAGGATTCAATCGGGAGTGTCTCTATCCCATCTGATTTAGCGTTATTTGAAGAAGATCTGATTAGAATGCATAATCTGAAAAGATGAGTTGGAGTGATGGCAGCTATCTTTCGAATAACAGAGGATCTGAAGTAATGCAGGAGCCTCTGTCAATATATCTTTAATTCATTAAATTTTCTTTATTCTGATCCTAGCAAGTCTAACGTATCTTCCGCGATGTCGATAGCAGTATGAGTGTCAATGTTAGACTCTAGTGTCACAATGAGAATATTCTTATCCAGATAAAATGTCAAGATTGAGATTTTTTGACGCTCAACATATGCGAATCTTGCTTTTCCCAAAGTTTCGTCGAACCTCTGCCTCATGGACTTGCGAAGAGCTGTTTGAGCCAGATATAGTTCCTCATTCGTTTGATCTACAATAGAATCTATACCTCTGCGCATACCCCCGGCAACTAATAAGCCGGTATCATCCACTACTGCTGCATATCGTATATCGTCATGTAATGCAAATACTGCTTCACATAATTTCGTATAATCCACGCTCCTCAATTGTGTAGTCTATTTATTGAATGTTATCGGTAGGGAAGCTATACAATAGAATTCCAATTTTACGTTGCATATGTCATGACAACGGACCTCAAATGATATTCGTACAAATCAAAAATTGGTCGAATTCATCTGTTTGCAAAGACCTAGTTGATAATCATAGAAGTAGTTATGATTCACACCGTTCCTATTAGAGGAGCATCAAGAAGAATCCAGACATAGTATTTGCTAGGCTGGAGATATACCCCCAGTGTTGATGAACCGGTATGAGGGACATTAGCGGGCTTCCCTAGAATCAACCCTACTATCCTAGTGATTCTTTTCCAACCTTACTATACTAGTGATGCAGAGCAGCATACCGTGATCAAATGCTTATTGAATTACTAAGTTGGAACAAAAAATCATTTTTCTATAGGATTAGCTATCATATTACCCCATTCAGTCCATGATCCATCATAGTTCTTCACGTTAGGGTAACCAAGCAAATATTTGAGCACAAACCAAGTGTGTGATGACCTCTCCCCTATTCTGCAATACGCAATGACTTCTTTGTCTGGGGTTATGCCCTTCGATTCATAAAGCTTCTTTAATTCGTCTGCTGACTTGAACGTGCCATCGTTGTCGTTGACGGCTTGACCCCATGGTATGTTCTTTGCTCCCGGGATATGTCCTCCTCTTTGAGCGTGTTCTGTAGGATATTCTGGTGGAGCTAGGATCTCTCCGGTAAATTCTTTGGGACCTCTAACATCTACTAATGCTGCTCTATCCTTTTTCACATTGTCTAGAGATCCCATAACGTAGTTGAGAAATACCCTGATACTATTGTCAGCGTCTGAAGCCTTGAAGTTTCCCTTTGAATATTGTGGATTGTCTTTGCTCATCGTTCTATCTTCTATTAGCCACTTTTTCCTGCCGCCATTCATTAGCCGAACGTCTTTGTAGCCATAATATTTGAAGACCCAAAGCGCGAATGCTGCAAACCAGTTGTTAAAATCTCCATAAAGGATTAAGATCGTGTCATCGTTAACTCCAGCTTTCTGTAATAAATCCTCGCAAGCTTGTTTATTTAAGACATTCCTTGATATCGGATCGTTTATGTCTTGCTTCCAGTCAAACAAAACCGCTCCTGGTAAGTGGCCTAACTCGTAATTTGACTTTGGATCATAATCCACTTCAGCTATGCGAACGTTTGCTGAATCCCTTAAATTCTCTTCTACCCATTGAGTATCAACTAGAACACCAGGATTTGCATATTCCATGTTTTATTGATATGGTATCGACTATTTAAGCAGTTTACTGTTTTTTTATGAAGGTAACACTTATTTTTCAACGGTACAACTGTTATCTATGTTCCCAAAAATATTTCTCAACATTTTATTATTTGATAATTGAGTAAAGATAGCGGGAAATCAATTAAATATGCAGGTTCTCGTTTTAGTGCTGCCGATGAGTGACGACCCACCGATTACAACTACCGCAAAATGTCTTATGCAGCTTGGAGAAATGGACATTAGGCCGGCTAAGATCCACCGGAATCTTTCAGTACCGGAATTAATAGAGGTTGCCATTCTAAGGGGTGAAGGAGAGCTGTCTTCTACCGGCGCATTATCGGTAAAAACCGGCAAGTTTACTGGAAGATCCCCGGAGGACAGATATATCGTCGACAACGATATGACTCACTATACGGTAGATTGGGGGAAAATTAACCATCCTATCTCAGAAGAAAATTTCGAAAGGATTTTCACAAGGATGAAAACGTTCGTCGGGAGTAGGGAGTTTTTTGTTTATGATGGTTTCGTCGGGTCCGACCGTGAATATAGGCTACCGATAAGGGTGATCACAGATAAAGCCTGGCAGAACCTTTTTGCAACTCAAATCTTTATTCGTCCAACTTACACTGAGCTAATAGATCACGACCCCAAGTTTACACTCTTATCCATAAATGATTTTGGCGGATTACCCGAGTTGGATGGAACACGATCTGAGACATTTATTATAATCAATTTCGAGAGGAAACTTGTTCTAATAGGTTCAACATCCTACGTAGGCGAAATCAAGAAGGCAATGTTTTCAGTAATGAACTACCTTCTGCCACGGAGAGGAGTTTTTCCAATGCATTGTTCTGCAAATCGGGGCAGGAATGGGGATACCGCACTGTTTTTTGGATTATCAGGTACAGGAAAGACTACTCTGTCCGCCGACCCTGAACGACGTCTTGTCGGTGACGATGAACACGGCTGGTCTGAAAGTGGGATCTTTAATCTAGAGGGAGGGTGCTACGCGAAATGCATCAACTTAAAGAGGGAAAATGAGCCGCAGATTTGGAGCGCCATAAGGTTTGGTGCAGTAATGGAAAATGTTATTGTAGATCGTGATACTCGACAGCCAGACTTTGAGGATGGAAGTCTAACTGAAAACACAAGAGCTGCCTACCCTATCACCTTTATTCCTAAAGCTGTGATTCCGGGGATAGCAAATCATCCTAAAGTCATTCTCTTTCTAACCGCAGACGCTTTCGGGGTAATGCCTCCGGTTGCTAAACTTACAAAGGAAGGAGCAATGTATCACTTTATGTCAGGTTACACTAGTAAACTTGCAGGGACCGAGAGAGGAATCACTGAACCCAGGGAGACGTTTTCACAATGTTTCGGTGCTCCATTTATGCCACTGCCTGCAATGGAATATGCTAACATGCTAGGACACAAAATAGTTAAGCANCACAGCCGGGTATACCTCATCAACACTGGTTGGTCTGGTGGTCCCTATGGTGTTGGCAGGAGAATCAGCCTCTTGCACACGAGAGCAATCGTAAGGGCGGCGTTGAACGGAGACTTGGAAGAAAAATCATTTAAGCATGATAATATATTTAACCTGGATATTCCAGTTTCATGTCCAGGATTACCTCCAAAAGTTTTGGACCCCCGTGACACTTGGTCTGATAAGCAAAAGTATGACATATCGGCTAGAAGGCTTGCATCGTTATTCGTCAAAAACTTTGAAAAGTTTGAAAACGTCCCGGAGGAAATTAGAAACGCAGGCCCAAGAATGTAATTGGAGAAAGGATAGTAGCCCGGAGCAGATTCGAACTGCTGTCTCCAGGTTTCTTTTCTCAGAAGAGATCCAGAGCCTGAAATCCCTAGCCCTATCTTGGAGATTGGCCGCTAGATTCGGTACCTGATTAGCTTAACAACACAGGTTCGACCGGGCTTCACACGAGCTACGTAAGATAGATACTTTTACCACTATTTGACTTTAGCGTTTTGTATTAATTTCTCGGATTACAAGTCCGTATTCCAAATTTACTCTCTTACGCATATAAGGAATNTANCCTATAAT